>ERZ791923.1137-NODE-1137-length-31266-cov-5.986575_pt1 | contig 31266 bp, 21 predicted proteins | sample MGYA00510133_ERZ791923 | MGnify/ENA primary metagenome ERZ791923 (study PRJEB30046, sample SAMN00792106) | human gut metagenome | study: EMG produced TPA metagenomics assembly of the A metagenome-wide association study of gut microbiota in type 2... | reverse complement strand
GCCCCGTCACCACGCGGGCAAAAATATGTGCCTTGTATTTTAAAATTCCTCGGACATATTTTGAATTATGTGCCTTGCTTTTTTTCCTTTCTCCTATGCCCGGAAAACTTTCCGCCGGACGCGCTCCCGGAAAGCGCAAAAAATAAACGCCGCGTTTGTCCGTTTTTCAGTCCAAAAAAATTAAATTTGTAGTCTGTAGAAACGCCTCCCTCGCCGGGAGGCTTACAACTAACATAAAGTACATACCCAAGCAACATGAAAACATTTAATTTCCTGGCATTCGACGTAGGCGCCACAAGCGGGCGCGGAATGCTCGCCACCGTTAGCGGCGACTCTTTCGAGATGAAAGAAATCTACCGTTTCCCCAACGCCATAATGAACATTCACGGCAAATACTACTGGGACATATTCGCCATCTACGACCACCTGAAGAAAGCCCTCGCCGCCGTGCGCGACATGGGCGTGAGCCTCGACTCGATAGGTATCGACACATGGGGCTGCGACTTCGGTTACATCGGCAGCGACGGCACTCTGCTGGGACTGCCGCGCGCCTACCGCGACCAGTACACCGCCGGAATGCCCGAAAAAACGTACCAGACCGTGCCGCGCGACGTGCTCTACGCCCGTACCGGCATTCAGATACTCAACTTCAACTCCCTGTTTCAGGTGCTGCGCGCAAAGGAAGAGGGCTTCACCCCGCGCCTCGAGGCCTCGAAAATGCTGTTCATACCCGACCTGCTGTCGTACTTCTGCACCGGCCGCATGTATGCCGAATACACCGTAGCCTCGACATCGCAAATGCTCAACGCCACCACCCGCACGTGGGACACCGAGCTGCTCGCCCGCCTCGGCATAGAGGAAAGCCTGCTGCCCGAAATAGTGCAGCCCGGCACACAGGCCGGCATGCTGCTGCCAGCCATAGCCGAAGAAATAGGCATGGAGCCCGTGCCCGTAATAGCCGTTGCGGGCCACGACACCGCGGCAGCCATTGCGGCAGTGCCCGCCACCGACGAGAACTTCGCCTACCTGAGCAGCGGCACATGGAGTCTTATGGGAATTGAAACGCCCGCGCCCATACTCACAGCCGATTCGTGCAGCAAGAACTACACCAACGAGGGCGGCATAGAAGGCACAACGCGTTTCCTCAAGAACATCACCGGCATGTGGCTGCTCGAACAAAGCCGCAAGTGCTGGGCACGCGAGGGACGCAACTACACATACGCGCAAATCGAGGAAATGGCGCACAAGGAAATGGACTTCCCCTCTACCGTCGACCCCGACGACCCGCGCTTTGCCAACCCCGACAACATGGTGGAGGCCATAAAGGCATACTGCCGCGAACACGGTCTTCCCGCCCCTGCCGACGACGCGCAGCTGGTTTCGTGCATTTACCACAGCCTGGCCGCAAAATACAAGAGCGTCATCGAAGCGTTGCAGGAAATGGCGCCCTTCAGTATCGACAAACTGCACATCATAGGCGGCGGCTCGATGAACAAGACCATGAACCAGCTTACGGCCGACACCATAGGCATGCCCGTAGTGGCAGGCCCGTCGGAAGCCACAGCCATAGGCAACGCCATGATACAGGCACAGGCCGCCGGGCTGTACAAGGACCGCTGGGAAATGCGCGCCGCCGTGGCACGCACCACCGGCACACTCACCTACATGCCCAGGAAATAAACAACACACCTTGACACTCACATAACAATACCACAGAAAACAATGTTACGCAAACTTTTTTTAGCAGTAACCGCATTTCTTACCCTCCTGCCGGCCGGCGCGCAGGAAATCACACGCCTCACCACCGAATATATGGACCGCCCCATGGGCATTGACGTCAAGCAGCCCGTATTCGGCTGGCAAATGCAGAGCGACCGCTACGGAGCCGCACAAACGGCCTACCGCATAGTGTTCGCCACTTCGGAAGAGAACCTCGAAAACGGCACGTACACCTACGACAGCGGCACGGTGAACTCGCCCACCTCGGTGTGCATTAAATACAACGGCCCGGAGCTCGCGCCATGCACGCGCTACTATTGGCAGGTGCTCGTCACCGACGAGCGGGGCAAGGTGCACGAATCGCCCGCCTCGTGGTTCGAGACGGGACTCATGGGCGGCCTGTGGGGCAACGCCATGTGGATAGCTTCGAGCAAAATGCAGGTGTCGCCCTACCGCTTCGACTACGCCATAGAGTACGACGTGGAGACGGCCAAGCCCGGTCCGGCCAAGTTCATCTTCGGCGCGCCGCAGGAAGACTGCTACGTGTTCGTAATGCTCGACACGCGCGACTCGGCAAAGGTAATGCTCGGCAACGCATTATATAATAAGGAAACCGTGCAGCACACCCTGAACGTTTCAAACATCATTCCCCCGGCCGACGCCACGAAGAAACACCACATACGCCTTGAAGTGCGCGGCGGCGGCAACTACGACGTTAAAGTGAGCCTGGACGGCCGCGTCATTTCGCAGGGCAACCAAACGAGCATCAACTGTATGCGCGACAGCATAGGCCGCCCGCAGGCACGCCTGTTCAGCATAGGCTACCGGCAGCCACAAGGGTTCGACGCAGTGTTCTCGAACATAAAATTGCTCAACTACAAGTGGGACAACCTTGTGCTCAACAGCGACCCCAAGACATACAACGCCAAAGGCGACAACAAAGCCGTGCTCTGGATGCCGTCCTCCGACATCAACGCCCCCATAATGCGCAAGAACGTCAACGTAGCTAAAGCCGTGAAACGCGCCCGCCTTTACGCCACGGCGCGCGGCACTTACTGGTTCTACATCAACGGGCAGCGCGTGGGCGACGGCTACCTCAACCCGGGCTGGACCGACTTCCGCCACCGCATAATGTACAACACCTACGACGTTACCCAAATGCTGCGCCAGGGCAACAACGCCTTGGGCATTGAGCTGGGGCACGGCTGGTTCTGCGACGACTTCGGCTGGGCCGGCGCGATGTGGGGCGACCAGTACGGCTACAAGCCATCGGCCCTGGCCATGATAAAGGTGGAATACACCGACGGCACGAACGAGACGTTCGTAACCGACAATACGTGGAAAGTGTACAACGGCGGCCCGCTCTACGTGAACAACCTCTACCACGGAGTTATCTACGACGCGAGGCGCGAAGTGGACGGCTGGAAAGAACCCGGCTTCAACGACGCCGCATGGGAAAAGGTGGCTATTCTTCCCCCGCCGCCGGCCTCTACCGAGATACAGGGCTACGTGGGCTTGGAAATAAAAAACAACATCACGCTCACGGCAAAGAAAATGACCCGCATAGGCAACCGCTTCATCTACGACATGGGGCAAAACTTCGCGGGCGTGCCGCGCCTCAAGAACATGAAAGGCCGCAAGGGGCAGACCATAACGATACACTTTGCCGAAATGCTCTATCCCGAGACTGTGCCCGAAAACCCGCGCGCGCCGCTGACTCGCGAGCACTACGAGCGCAACAAGGGACAGATGTACATGGATAACTACCGCTCGGCCATATCCACCGACTACTACACCTTCCGCGGCGCGCCCGAAGGCGAGACATTCGAGCCGCCTTTCACGCAGCACGGCTACCGCTACGTGTCTATCGACGGGCTCGACGAACCGCTGCCCTTGGAAGACGTGGAGGGAATAGTACTCGAATCGGTAGGCGAGCAGATAAGCCGGTACGAGACCTCGAACGCCGACATCAACCAACTGTTCAACAACATAGTTTGGGGACAGCGCGGCAACTTCCTCGCCGTGCCCACCGACTGCCCGCAACGCGACGAGCGCCTGGGCTGGACGGGCGACGCAAACGTGTTCTGCCGCACATCCACCTACAACATGATGACCGGGCCTTTCTTCAACCGCTGGTTCTACACCCTGCGCGACCAAAAGAGCGACAACGGCGACGTGGGCGGCTACTACCCGTCCCTGGGCGGCACAAAGGAAGGAGCCCCGCGCAGCGGCTTCGAACGCGGCTGCGGATGGTCGGACGTGACAGTCACCGTACCTTGGGAAATGTACCAGCAATACGGCGACCTCGAGTTTGTGAAACGCCACTACGGCGCGATGAAAGACTTCATGAAGTTCCTGGAAAGCCAGGCTAAGGATTACATATACCCCGACGCTTTCTACTGGGGCGACTGGCTCGCACCAGTGCCCACGAACATCTCCATGCTCAGCACGGCATACTTCGGCTACGACGCAAGGCTAATGCGGGAAATGGCCGCAGCCCTCGGCTACAAGGAAGACGCCGCCTACTACGACAATCTGTTCCGCAACATAAGCCGGGCATACTGCAACTACTTCTTCGACAGCGAAGGCTACTCCATTGAGGGCAACCACGAAGGCACGCCGCGCATGGACACGCAGACTTCCTACCTGCTGCCGCTGGCGTTCCTCGAACTGCCGGAAGATTTGCAGCAAAAGGCAGTAAAGCATTTGCTCGAGGCTATCGAACGCAGCAACTACCATTTGCAAACAGGCTTCCTCGGAACGCCTTTGCTCTGCAACGTGCTTTCCAATTTCGGGCACAACGACATCGCCTACAAGCTCTACACGCAGACGGAATACCCATCATGGCTCTTCCCTGTAAAGCAGGGAGCCACTACCATGTGGGAACGCTGGAACTCCTACACCATAAAAGAGGGCTTCGGCGACGTGAACATGAACTCGTTCAACCATTATGCCTACGGAGCAATCGAAGAATGGATTATGTCGCACAACCTCGGAATACAACGCGACGAGAACCGCCCGGGCTACAAGCACATCCTAATGCAGCCCAAGATAGACGACACGTTCAGCTTCGTCAAGGGCGGCTTCCGCTCGGTTTACGGCGACATATCGAGCGCGTGGGAAATCAAGCCTTCAGGAACGGAAATAGAATTCACCATTCCCGCAAACACCACGGCCACGTTCACACTGCCGGTAAGCAGCATGGACAACCTGAAACTCAAAAAAGGGAAGAAAGGTGTTAGCAGCAAATCCTTCGACGACGGCAAAGCCGTTTACGAACTTAAATCCGGAACATATAAATTCATACTGAAATAATTAAGCAAATCCAAAACAATAAAAACACCCAAAACCATGAAAGAAGAACTAATCACAAAAGCCTACGAAGTGGCAAAGGAACGTTACGCTGCAATCGGCGTAGATGTAGATGCTGTTATCAAACAAATGCAGGACTTCCACCTGTCGCTGCACTGCTGGCAGGCAGACGACGTTATGGGCTTCGAAAAACAGGCCGGCCCTCTCACCGGCGGAATACAAACAACCGGAAACTATCCCGGCCGTGCACGCAATATCGACGAGTTGCGCCAGGACATACTCAAGGCCTGCTCGCTCATTCCCGGCACACACCGCCTGAACCTGCACGAAATATACGGCGATTTCCAGGGCAAGATAGTAGACCGCAACGAGGTTGACGTTACCTATTTCCAAAGTTGGATAGACTGGGGCAAGGAGCACAACATGAAGCTCGACTTCAACAGCACATCGTTCTCGCACCCGAAATCGGGCGACCTGACACTCTCGAACCCAGACGAAGGAATACGCAACTTCTGGATTGAACACACCATGCGCTGTCGCGAAATTGCCGAAGCCATGGGCAAGGCGCAGGGCGACCCCTGTATCATGAACATCTGGCTGCACGACGGAAGCAAGGACATCACCGTGTTCCGCTACAAATACCGCTCGCTGTTCAAGGATTCGCTCGACAAGATTTTCGCTGTCAAGTACGACAACATGAAGGACTGCCTCGAGTCGAAGACATTCGGTATCGGCCTGGAAAGCTTCACTTCCGGCTCGCTCGAGTTCTGCGTTGGCTACTGCGCACAGAACAACAAAATCTACACAATCGACACCGGACACTACCACCCCACCGAAAGCGCTGCCGACAAGGTTTCCGCAATGCTGCTCTACGTGCCCGAACTGATGCTCCACGTAAGCCGCCCCATACGTTGGGACTCCGACCACGTTACAATCATGGACGACACCACCCTCGACCTGTTCAAGGAAATAGTACGCGCCGGCGCGCTCAAGAGGGTACACTACGGGCTCGACTACTTCGACGCTTCAATCAACCGCATAGGTGCTTACGTGATAGGCAGCCGCGCCGCACAGAAATCCATGCTCCAGGCTCTGCTCGAACCCCTGCCAAAACTGCAGGAATACGAATCCACCGGCCGCTGGTTCCAACGTCTCGCGCTGCTCGAAGAGGCAAAATCAATGCCTTGGAATGCAGTTTGGGATTATTTCTGCCTCAAGAACAACGTTCCCGTGGGCGAAGAATTCATTCCCGAAATCGAGAAGTACGAAGCCGAAGTTACTTCAAAACGCTAATCCCGTAAACGATGGAAATCGTAATAGGACTAATAATAATAGCGATAGGCGCGTTCTGCCAGTCGAGCTGCTACGTGCCTATCAATAAAATTAAAAACTGGAGCTGGGAAAGCTACTGGATAGTTCAGGGCGTGTTTGCCTGGCTCGTGCTTCCGCTGCTCGGTGCTCTGCTTGCCGTGCCCGCAGGCCACAGCCTCATGGAGCTTTTCAGTTCGGAAAACGCCTTTAATATCGGCATGACCATGCTGTTCGGCGTGCTGTGGGGCATAGGCGGCCTTACCTTCGGCCTGTCCATGCGTTACCTCGGCGTAGCCCTAGGCCAGTCGATTGCCTTAGGCACATGCGCCGGCCTGGGTACGATACTCGGCCCCGTCATGCTCAACGTGATATACCCCGGCATGGGATACCTCGACCAGCTCACCGCCTCGGTGATAATAGGCGTCGTCGTTACGCTTGCCGGCATAGCCGTGATAGGCATAGCAGGGAACATGAAGGCGCAGTCGCTCTCCGAAGAAGAGAAGAAAGCCGCCGTCAAGGACTTCAACTTCCCCAAAGGAATCGTCATAGCCCTCATGGCCGGCTTCATGAGCGGATGTTTCAACGTAGGACTCTCGTTCGGCGAGAACGTGTCGTTTGCCGAATCGTCCGACATGTTCAAGACGCTCCCCGCCACGTTCCTCGTCACACTGGGCGGCTTCGTAACGAACGCCATATACTGCTTCTACCAGAACACGCGCAACAAAACGTGGTGCGACTACGGCAAAACCGCCGTATGGGGCAACAACCTTATGTTCTGCCTTCTGGCCGGTGCGCTGTGGTACAGCCAGTTCTTCGGCCTCAGCCTCGGCAAGGGCTTCCTGATCGACAGCCCCGTGCTCACAACCTTCTCGTTCTGCATACTCATGGCCCTGAACGTGGTATTCTCAAACGTATGGGGCATAATACTGAAGGAATGGAAAGGTTGCTCTGCACGCACAATAGGCGTGCTCACCGCAGGAATAGTGATACTCATAATATCCTCGTTCCTCCCGCAACTGATTTAAACACATTAAAAAGGGACGGGCACGTACCGTCCCTTACTTTTTAACCATACAACGCAAAAAAATGAAATCATTTCTTGAACAATACCCCTCGGCCAAGACCGAGATACTCAAGGCTGCCGAAGTGGCCGGCTACCTGTGGCAAAAAGGCTGGGCCGAGCGCAACGGCGGAAACATCACAGTCAACATCACCGAACTCGTCGACACCAACAAGCTCTCCGCTGTCCCCGCCATAGGGCCCGCCACACCAATAGGCATGACGCTGCCCCACCTGAAAGGCACGTTCTTCTTCTGCAAAGGCACCAACCGCCGCATGCGCGACCTTGCCCGCAACCCCATGGACAACGGCTCCGTTATACGCATACTGCCCGACTGCGCGTCCTACGAGATGATTGCCGACAACCCCGTCAAACCCACATCCGAGCTGCCCTCGCACCTCGCAATACACGACGACCTCCTGGCAAAAGGCTCCACCTACCGCGCCGTTATCCACACCCACCCCATCGACATCGTGGCAATGTCGCACAACAAGGAATTCCTCGTTCCAGGAGTGCTCACCCACCTGCTCTGGTCAATGATTCCCGAAACGCGCGCCTTCTGCCCCAAAGGCCTCGGCATAATACCCTACCAAATGCCCTCGTCCGTCAAACTGGCCGAAGAAACCGTCAAGGGCCTCCAGGAACACGACGTGGTGCTGTGGGAAAAGCACGGCGTGGTAGCCATAGGCAACGACGCGCTCGAAGCGTTCGACCAGGTAGACGTGCTCTCCAAATCCGCACAAATCTATCTCCAGGCACGCTCCATGGGCTTCGTACCCGACGGCATGACCGACGAGGCGATGAACGAACTGAAAGTGGCGTTCAACCTCTGACGCCCCACCCGCGCCCCTAAAGCGCCATACATACAGTCCGCATGGAAGGCTTCGCGCCGGCCATGCGGATTTTCTTTGTCCCCGCTCCCAAGCCGGCGGTACAGCTGCCGCTCCGTCCTGCCGGCAATGCAACCCGCGCCCCGGCGTTAACTCTTTCCGCACATTAATGCACAAAACGGCAACTTCGCGCAGGGGAACGCCACAACCTCAAAGCAAGCCCCGGCACCCCTCTCGGAGAAAAGAAAAAATACAAGGCACATAATTCAAAATATGTCCGAGGAATTTTAAAATTCAAGGCACATATTTTTTGCCCAGCCAAACCCGCATGCCGCGGCGCTTCCGGCGTTTGTTAAAATCCTTAATCCCGATTGTTAAATCCGCTCCCACCGCCGCGCAATCTACCTGTTCGGCCGTACCGTCTGCCAATACATCCGTACCACCCGTGCGCACCGCCAACATTTGCCCGGCAACAGGCAAAAATTATGGACGTTTGGAATTTTTATACTTTAAAACTGTTCCAATTGTTTTAAAATTCTTAATTTCGTCTTTGTAATATTGATAGATTATGTCATTACGAAAATTCCTTTTCCCTCTCCTTTTATTGTTGCCCGCAGCATGTGCCGCGTCACAAAAGGAAGCCACGTTCCAATCATTCCTGGAAGGCTTCGAGGAATGCAACCGTATGGAGTTTTCGTGCTACGAGGAACCACTCTTTTTGCATAACCCATATATCGACGACAGCCTGTACGCCCGGTTCATTCCGCCACAAAACGAAGACAAGGCAATGAGTAGTGCCTCATGGTATAAAGGATGTTGCATGAAACATGGCGACATTACCATTGCCTTGCTGGGAAAATGGTGTAATGAATACGACGATAAATTCAATCGCTTGTTCGTTGAGTATGACGTTTTCTTCTACGTGCTTGTAGTCTATTCCGCCAAAGGCGAGATATTAGACCATAAAACAATATGTTATTGGGGCGGCGGCTCATACGGCACAACGTACTTTGCCCGTATTAATTCCACCGGTGACCCGCTAACGTTCCGCGTTGAGCAAGCTACATTGGACGGCGACGGGAAACTGCTGCAACAATACAAGGAAGACCTTATATATACCGTAGCCATGAACGAATACACCATAAGCCCGGAGGGGAAGATTGCCGACAAGCCCCTCGGCACGAAAAAGGAACATCGAAGGCCGCAAGGAGCCGACAGCCACACCATAAAATCGTTCGAACAGTTCAAATCGTTTTTCGTGAAATGCGATAAACCTTACGTCAACGATTCCCTTTTTGTGCATAAGTTGAGCAAGGACGGTCAACGCTACGAGTACCTTCCTGTTCCCGACAGCTTCGACTTCATCCCTGACACCATTCTCTGCGATATAACTCCACGCGATGTAAGTTGGAATCCCTGCCGCTACATCGAGGCAAAAGGGCGGTACTACTTTTTTATTGTAGAATCGGCTTATGTGGACTCATATTACAAGATATTGGAATTCTCCGAGGATGGCCGTTTCAATAGACAATACGTAGTATTCCATTGGGGAGATGATGTTGACATATATAAAGACGACGTGCGCGTAATACTCGCCCACCGGCTCAAAAAATACGAACATCTTTGGAACACATCCCGCTGACGTAATTTAGAGTGCAAAGCAACTGCCCACGCGCCGCACATGCCGGTAAAAAACTACTATATGTATGCACTAACAAACAAAATCAAACAACCATGAAAGCACTAAAGGCCTCTATATTTTTTCTTGTCTTGTTACTATCATGTTGTTCAGGGCATGATTGGCAAACGTCATACTACTATTATTTATGTGACGGCGATAGCTCGAAGCCGTCCATAAACGACGCAATAATGCGCATAGAGCAGAAAGGGGACAGCTTGCGCGGGTGGTTTTGCTGTACAAGCGACGAGTTCGGCGACTTCCGGGAGGGGTGGCTTCCCGGCTTTGCCGTAGTCGAAATGCTTGACCTCAAGATAAGCGACAGCACAATCACGTTCTACGCCGACCCGCGCGGCGTTACGTTCCTTAGCCGCCCGTTCCCGTTGGACTACAAGTCGAACGCCGAGGCCATGGCCGCCGACACGGCCAAATACAAACGGTGGTCTTTCAACTCCATAGCGGAGAGCTACGACACCGTTCATTACGCCGGGCGGTTTTACGGCGATAGCATATCAATAAACAACAAATATTACTGGGACGGTAGCCACACGTTCGCCAAAGTCTCCGAACAGGAGGTGCGCAGCCGGATAGGCAAAATAGACTACCGCTTCGTGCCCGAGAATACTGAGGGCGAGGAAAGCTGGATTAAGGAAGGCGAAGAGCTTGACTGTGAGAACGTGGCCGGCGCCGTAAGCGAGGCACTGCTCGAAATCGACATGACGTACTACTACTTCCAAGCCAACGGCGAGGGCGGCGAGCCCTCATACGGCGACTGCCTCCTGCGGCTCAAAAAGCGGGCCGACGGCACATACAAGGGCTGGTATTACGGCAACACCGACGACTGCACCCCGCCGCGCACCAAAGGTTTCCCGGGATTCTTTGTCAAGCCTTTGGAAAACCTCACCGTAAGGGACGGCAAAATCTCGTTCACCGTAACGTTTGCCGACACGTACTTCCTCAACCGTCCGTCGCCCATTGATTACCGCACGAACATCTTCTCGCTCGAAGATGGTTACACCAAACTCGACATGAGTATTTACGACCCCGACGGCGAACACAGGGACGAGGCCCGGCGCGTGTGGGTAATGCAGGAAAGCACGCCCCTTGCCCGTACTTCCGCCGTGTACACCGGCACATTCGGCGCGGACGGTATAACCCTCGATTCCACGGCCGCCACACGCGCCCGCAAACACTTCGTGAAAATCACGAAAGACGAAGCCGTAAGCCGCATGAACAGCATAGACACTACGTTCGTGGCAGGCAACACAAGCCCCAAGGAGTACACCGACGAGCAACTCCGCACAAAGCAAATGCGAAAAGAAATCGATTACGCAATGACCGAATAGTTTGCCCCGCTAACAAACCTTTGCCCTTTCGCGCCACAGCGCCGCCCATGCGGATTTTCTTTGTCCCCGCTCCCAAGCCGGCGGTACAGCTGCCGCTCCGTCCTGCCGGCAATGCAACCCGCGCCCCGGCGTTAACTCTTTCCGCACATTAATGCACAAAACGGCAACTTCGCGCAGGGGAACGCCACAACCTCAAAGCAAGCCCCGGCACCCCTCTCGGAGAAAAGAAAAAATACAAGGCACATAATTCAAAATATGTCCGAGGAATTTTAAAATTCAAGGCACATATTTTTTGCCCAGCCAAACCCGCATGCCGCGGCGCTTCCGGCGTTTGTTAAAATCCTTAATCCCGATTGTTAAATCTGCCCGCACCACTGCGCAATCTATATGTTCGGCCGCGCAGTCCACCTGTTCGGCCGCACCGTCTGCCAATGCAACTATACCAACCGCTCCCACCGCCACCGTTTGCCCGGCAACAGGCAAAAATTATGGTTGTTTGGAATTTTTATACCTTAAAACTGTTCCAATTGTTTTAAAATTCTTAATTTCGTCTTTGTAATATTGGTAAACTATGTCATTTCGAAAATTCCTTTTCCCGCTCCTTTTATTGCTGCCCGCAGCATGTGCCACGCCGCAAAAGGAAGCCACGTTCCAATCATTTCTGGAAGGCTTCGAGGAATGCGGCCGTATGGACTTTTCGTGCTACGAGGAACCTCTCTTTTTGCATTACCCGGAGATTAACGACAGCCTGTACGCCCGGTTCATTCCGCCACAAAACGAAGACAAAGCAATAAGCAGTACCTCCTGGTACAAAGGAAGCCGTATGAAGCACGACGGCATTACCGTTGCCTTGCTGGGAAAATGGTGTAATGAATACGACGACAAGTTCAACCACTTGTTCGTTGAGTATGACGTTTTCTTCTACGTGCTTGTAGTCTATTCCGCCAAAGGCGAGATATTAGACCATAAAACAATATGTTATTGGGGCGGCGGCTCATACGGCACAACGTACTTTGCCCGTATTAATTCCACCGGTGACCCGCTAACGTTCCGCGTTGAGCAAGCTACATTGGACGGCGACGGGAAACTGCTGCAACAATACAAGGAAGACCTTATATATACCGTAGCCATGAACGAATACACCATAAGCCCGGAGGGGAAGATTGCCGACAAGCCCCTCGGCACGAAAAAGGAACATCGAAGGCCGCAAGGAGCCGACAGCCACACCATAAAATCGTTCGAACAGTTCAAATCGTTTTTCGTGAAATGCGAGAAACCATACGTGCTCGACTCGCTGTTCGTCATGGATAAGAGTGGCGGCGTCTGGGACCCCATGCCTATGCCGGATTGTCTTGACTTCATACCCGATACAATCCTTAGCGGAAACGCTCCGCGGGACACGTATTTCCTACCAAACTGCTACATCGAAACCGGAAACCGCTGTTTCTTTTTTGTTAACGAAAGCTACTACAACCAGTTGTATTACAAGATATTGGAGTTCGACAGGAAAGGCCGCTTCAAAAGGCAATACCTCGTACTCAAAGACTCGGGCGACTACTATATAAGAAAAGCCGACATGCCTTTCATGCTCAGGTCACGGCTGAAAAGGTACGAAAAACTGTGGAACACATCTCGCTGACATAACTGCAAAGAAACAAGACCGCCATGCCTCATCTGCACGTACGGCATACCGGCAAAAATTAAATATGTTTACACCAACGAACAAGACAAAACAACCATGAAAGCCGCAAAATCCCTTTTACCGCTCATCGCTTTGCTCCTTGTCGCCTGTTCCGACGGGGAACAATGGCAAACGTCGTATTACTACTACTCCGACCGCGGCAACGGCCTGACGCCCACGTTCTACGACGCGGTGATACGCATTGACCAAAAAGGCGACAGCCTGCGGGGCTGGTTCTATTGCAACAGCGACGAGTTCGAGGAAGAACGTGTAGGGCATTTCCCCGGCTTTGCCGTGCTCGAAATGCTCGACCTCAAGATAAGGGACGGAAACATATCGTTCCGCACCGACCGCACGGGCGTTGAGTTCCTCAACAAACCGTATCCCTTAGGCTGCACCACTAACGCCGAAGCCTTGGCAACCGACAGCGGCGGATTCAAGCCGTGGTCGTACAATCCCCTGCCCGACTACATAAACAAAACCGCCGGCTACAGCGGCCACGCCTCGGCCGACACAATAACGCTGAACGGCATTGACCGCCTCGACGGCAAAAGGCTGTTCGTTAAAGTAAGCGAACAGGAAGCGCGCAACCGCATAAGCAACATCGACATGTTCTTCCTGGCCGACAACACAGCGGGCAAAGAAAGCCGCACGCAAAACTCCCACGACCCCGCCACCAAGCTCACACCGGAAGAGGAAAGGTCTGCCTACGACAACATGGCCGCGACTTTCTACTACTACACGTACAACGACGGGCGTTTCGGCCCGGAGAACGCCGGACACCCCTCGTTCGACGACCACGTAATAAGGCTCGAGACAAGAGGCGAAAACATTAAAGGCTGGTATTACGGCAACACCGACGACTGCATAACGGGGCGCGAGAACTACTACCCCGGCTTCTTCGTCTGCCCCATGGAACAACTCGAAATCAAAGGCGGGAGAATACGCTTCCGCATAAGCTACGAAAACATCACGTTCCTCAACAAGCCCCTCCCCGTGGACTACAAATCGAACGAGGACGCGCTGCGGGGCGGCAGGTTCGAGAAATGGATTCACAACGGGGCTGCACTAAACCGCAAGCACGTGATATATACCGGAAGGTATCGAGGTATCGAGGTTTTACTCGACTCAAACAAAGTAACATACGGCAAAAGGCGATTCGTAAGAATCTCAGAATCAGAACTCCGCGACAAGATTAAAAGCATGGACTACAGTTTTGTGCGCGACAACACGCAAGGCAACCTCCGACCGCAATAACCGCCGGCCATGCACCGTTGTGATTACCATGCACTCGACAGGCGGTGCGCTACATAACGAAACGTCAACTTCGGCGGGCGGAATGTTAAACCGCGAAAAGCCGCTCCAGCACCCCTCTCGGAGAAAAGAAAAAATTAGTGGCTCGGATTTTGAAATCCAAGGCACATATTTTTTGCCCCGCCAAACCCGCATGCCGCGGCGCTTCCGGCGTTTGTTAAAATTCTCTATCACGATTGTTAAAAGCCCGTCCTCCCGGCCGCACCGGACGAAGGCACAACCGCCGCCGCACACTCATCGTGCACGGCGGCGGATTTTATATCTACACATTATTATATTATACATGCAAACGGCACAGCCTCACCGCCCGCCCGTAATCACGGCCGTAAAAGCGGGGAGATACCTGTGCAGCAGAGCATAAATGCCTACTCCCACTGCGGAAATGAACAACGGTATGAGCAGGTAGCCTGCCACAAACGCCCAATCGCTGGCCTGCGGCAGCAGCCTTACGTAGGCTTTCACGAGCATTGCCACCGGCAACACATGGTAGGCGTAAACGAAGAACGAGCTGCTCGCCAGGAAAGCACTGACACGCAAGCGGTTCTTGCTTATTCCATGCGCCGTCCACGAAACCACTGCAACCAATCCCGTGAAAATGCCGAGCCTGAGCAGGAAAGAATAGTCCGTTACGTTAATGTGCCACAACCACGTGTTAACCACGAGCAATATGAGGTAGGCGCACGTCGCTCCAAGGCGCACCCGGCCGAAAACGGCGGTAAAGTCGCATTTGTTCATGCTGTACCACGCCCCGAAGGAGAAAAAGAAAAAGGCGTCGATGTTGAATCCCGTGACATGAAACCATATACCGAACAGCCACAGCACTCCGAGGGCGAAAACGCCGAATGCCTTCAGGTGTTTCACTATAAGATAGAGCACCGGCGACAAGAGCACGGCAACCATAAGGTCGCGCACGAACCAGAACTGATAGCTCGCGGGCATTCCGCCCTTATCGGCCCAGAAGATGTTAAGCCAGTCGAGCCAGCCGTACTCCTCAATTGCAATGCGTTTGTCGGGCGAGACATGCAGGAACGCCTGCGCGCAAAACATAACAAGGAAAAGCGCGGCGTTCCAGAGCACGTAGGGCACGAGCAGGGTGCGGACGCGTTTCCGCAGCTTCTGCCCGTATATCCTTGTCGAGAAACCGGAGCGATAGAAAAACAGGAAGCCCGAAATGAAAAAGAACAGCGGCACGGCTATGCGCGCCAACTCTTCGGTTATCACATATTGGAAAAAGCTGAACGCAGGAAATGTGTCCTTATCCGCAACCGGTATCCCGTCCAAAACCACATGACCTGGATGCGTGTGTATGTAAACCACCGCCACAATCAGCGGCAACCTCAGAAAGGTGATTGTTTGGGAGAGAATTGAACTCTGCGGGGAAACATTGCCGTTTTTCATCATATTATGAAAGTAATGCGTAATGAAAAGCGCGCCCCCGCGGCTGCCACGTCAGTCATGACCGCCGCAAGAAGCACGCCTGTACGTTATTTGCGGTAAAGGAATTTATTTGCCAGGAACTTACGCACGGGCAGGTCGTACAACCGCAGGCACAGCCAGGCAAACAGCACGTTCCACACGAACACGCCGATGGCCACGGGCCACACCTCGGCCAACGTATACTGCTTTGTATCGATGAGCCAGGCATAAAACAGATACATGAACGGATAGTGCGTAATGTAGAGCGGATAGGATATGTCGCCAAGGAAGTTGCATATCTTCGTGGAGCGGATGTCGGTGGTGTTTCCCGAAGCGCCGAGCACTACGAGCAGCGGGAAAACGGCCGCCACGCAGAAAAACTCGAACACGCCGTTCAGGCACGCCTCGCCCTGCGAGGGGATATACGGCACGATGAACAACAGCAGCAACACGAGGGAGCAAATCCAAAATGCGCCCCTTACCTTGACCGGCTTGAAGTTGCGCGCAAGCAACATGCCCGTTGCGTAGGGGAACATCATGCGGAGCGTTCCGCCCAGGAAGTTAACGCTGTCCAACGTCCAGCCCACACCCATGTTGCCGTAGCCGGAAACGTCGGTTATCACGAACCACGCATAAAGCGCGCCCAGGATTCCCGTAAGCACGACAAGCACCTTTGTCTTGAGCCGGCATATCAGCACGGCATATATAATATTGCCTATATATTCGAAGAAGAGCGACCAGGCCGGGCCGTTGAGCGGGAACATCTCGCCGTTGCCGCGTACGTCGCGCCCCATACCCGGCACGGCCGGAATGAAGAACATGCCGCACAGCAAGGCCAGCATTACGGCCGAAACGGGCACCTGCGTGCCGTCCCAGCGCACACAGCCCTGAATGCAAAAGGTTATCGCGCCGACAATTGTACCCATGACAACCATAGGGTGCAGGCGTATAAGACGGCGCTTGAAAAAGTTGCCCAGCGTGAGCGTCTTGCCCCAGCGGTCGTCGTAGGCATAGCCTATAACGAAGCCCGAAAGGATGAAGAAAAAGTCCACCGCAAGGTAACCGTGGTTTATCCCGGTTATAACCGTGCCGCCCTGTGCGAACGAAAGGCCCTCGTGAACATGGTACCACACCACTAAAAGTGCAGCCACTCCGCGCAGCCCGTCGAGAATGTTGTAATGAGGTTTTGAATCGGCAAACGATGCCGCAGATCTGATTTGTTGCATTGGCATTAAGTTGTTAAGGTTAGTTGTGGTTATTAAAAACCGCGCCTTAGTTGAAATAAAAAACCGGTGCGGCGTTCAAAATTAAGAAAATCCCGGAAATGCGCACGTTTTTGGCCGGTAAAAATTACCCGCAAAGCAAAATACGTGCCATTCTCAGTGACAATGCCACTCTCCACGCCCGGCAGACATGCCCCGAAAGACAGGCAAAAAAATATGTCAGACATATTTTTTTCAAGGTGCGGGGAACTTTTTTTCTCCCTTCAGCAGCGGCCGCCGAAGTATTCGTAGCGCACCCGTAATCATGTCTGCATTGCAAATCCGCGCACAGCCGCGCGCCACAACTTACTAATGCCTTTGCTTTCTACACGGGAATGCTTATTTTTAGTAACTTTGCACATATAAAACATAAAACCTATGCCTGTAGACCTGATTTTCGTGATAATCGGCTTCGTGGGCGGCTTCCTGTCGGGAGCCGTTGGCTGCAGCGGCGGGCTTATAATAATACCGGCCATAACGAGCCTTTTCGGCGTAGAAGTGGCCGTGCCCGTATCAGCCGTGGCGCAGCTTATGAGCAACGCCTCGAAAGCCATAATAGGTTTCAGGAAAATTTGCTGGCGCAAGGTAATCCAGTTCTCCATCTTCGCCCTGCCTTTCACGGCCCTCGGGGCATTCGGCTTTGCCATTGCGCCGCGCGTTACCATCACCCGCATAATATGCGTGTGCCTCGTGGTGTTTGCCTTTATGACTTTCATGGGCAAGCTCCGCCTGCCCTCGTCGCGCCCCACAATGTTTGCCGGCGGGGCGTTAACGGGTGCGGTAAACGGACTTGTAGGCCTTTACGGGCCATTGAGCAGCTCGGTGTTCCTCACGCTCAACCTGTCGCCCGTGGCATTCATCGCCACCGAAGGGTTGGCAGCCGCGTCAATGCACATAGTAAGGGCATACACATACCACGCCCTCGGATTTCTCGGTTTCAGCGCCATAATACACGGCGTAATAATAGGAGCGATGATGATGCTCGGCAATTTCGTGGCCATGCGCCTTATAAGGCATATCAACAAAAAGTTCTACAACAAGCTCGTGCTCGGGGTTATCATTCTGGTTAGCGTATGGCTCTTCATCACAGTAAAATAACCCCCAAAGGCAAGCAGCTCCTTTTCTTCCTCCCGGCCTTATTTGCCGCCACCTGCGGCGCACATACGCCGTTACGCACAGCCCAGGGCACATGCGTAACGCCCGACACCTCGCGCACCGCCTGCACCGCAGCCGGAAAAGCCTTACGCGCAGGCTACGTGTCTGTGCCGCTCATATCAGGGTCGCTGCTCCTCAAAGGCGAGGACACGCATTTCCGCAACATGCGCGGCGGGCACATGCCCAAGGCATACAAAAGCAGCGAGACATACATTCAATATCTTCCCCTCGCCGCAACCCTCGGGCTGAAAGCCCTCGGTGTGGAAAGCCGCAGCTCGTGGGCACGCATGGCCGTGTCGGGGGCGGCCGGCGGAGCCATAATGCTTGCGGCCACGCAGAGCATGAAACACATCATCAGCACCAGGCGTCCCGACAACTCGGACGACCACTCATTCCCCTCGGGACACACGGCAACGGCGTTCGTTACGGCCACCATACTGCACCGTGAGTACGGGCATATCCATCCGCTCGTAAGCATAGGCGGCTACGCCACTGCGGCGGCAACAGGCATAATGCGCATACGCAAGAACCGCCATTGGGCGAGCGACGTGGCCGCCGGGGCGGGGATAGGCATACTCGCCACGGAGTTAGGCTACTGCATAGCCGACGCGCTGTTCCGCGACAAGGGGCTAAACGTAAACGACCGCAAAGGCGGCACGTTCAGCCGCAACGACAAGCCGTCGTTCGTAGGAATCCACACCGGATTCAACGTTCCGCTCGGAAACTTCCGGCTCAACGACATGCTGGACTTCAGAACCTCTGGCGGATATTGCGCGGCCGTCGAAGGGGCTTACTTCATGAACACGCACATCGGCATAGGCGGGAAAATAGGCACGGCAAGCTGCAACATAATAACCAACGGCCGCCAGGCCGAGCCCGACCGCCTCGAATTGCTCAACGCCTCGGCCGGAGTTTACGCCTCGTGCCCTGTTTCGAAGCGGTGGCTTGCGGGAACGAAGCTTACGGCGGGATTCGTGCATTACGGCAACCTGTACCTCGCTTCGCAAACCGTGGACGGCGGCAACGGGTTCGGCGCCGGAACAGGACTGTCATTCACTTTCCGCGCCAGGGAAGACCTGTCTGTCCGCTTCTCGGCCGACTACAACCTCCTCCCGCCGGTAAGCAAAAGCGGAGGGCAATATTTCCACATGCTTACGCTCGGCGTAGCAACGGCATGGAATTTTTGAACGCCGGGTAAGCGCAAGAAAAAAATTATCTCAGAGATAATTTAAAATATGTCTGACCTATTTTAAAATATGTCAGACATATTTTTTACGATGTCCTAAGGGGAAAGAAAAAACAGCGACAAACACGCCTCCGTTCGGTAAACCTAAGCCATAGTGCCCGTCTGCCTTTTCGGAAAAAGGCTGCAAAAACAAGGCCTGCCGCGATATTGATTGCAGCAGGCCCTGATGTGTACTAAAATATAAACAGTTTCCGCAAACTTGTTGTTTACCTATTGGCGCGTTTGCGCTCAAGGTGGTCGAGAGTAATCTTGCGCATTCGCATGCTCTTGGGCGTAACCTCTATATACTCGTCTTCCTTGATGTATTCGAGCGCCTCTTCGAGCGAGAAAATAACCGGCGGCACAATGCGCGCCTTTTCGTCGGCACCGCTCGCACGCATGTTCGTGAGCTGTTTGGCTTTGGTAACGTTGACCACGAGGTCGTTGTCGTGAACATGCTCGCCCACCACCTGTCCGGCGTACACCTCGTCCTGCGGTGAGATGAAGAAACGGCCGCGGTCCTGAAGGTGGTCGATTGCATAGGCAAAGGCCGTGCCGCTTTCGAGGGCTATCATCGAGCCGTTGGTGCGGCGCACTATCTCGCCCTTGTAAGGCTGGTAGTCCTTGAAGCGGTGGGCCATTATCGCCTCTCCCTGGCTTCCGGTGAGCACGTTGGTGCGCAGGCCTATTATTCCGCGCGAGGGTATCTCGAACTCTATGTTCACGCGGTCGCCCTGCGATTCCATCGACGTCATCTCGCCCTTGCGGCGCGTTACCATGTCTATCATCTTGCTTGAATACTCTTCAGGCACATTGATTGTAAGCTCTTCCACGGGCTCGCACTTCACCCCGTCGATGTTCTTGTAAATCACCTGCGGCTGGCCCACCTGCAGTTCGTACCCCTCGCGGCGCATTGTCTCGATGAGCACGGAAAGGTGCAGCACGCCCCGCCCCGACACAATCCAGCTGTCGGGCGAAATTTCCCTCACCTTGAGCGCGAGGTTGCGTTCGAGTTCCTTTTGCAGGCGTTCTCCTATGTGGCGCGAGGTGCAGAATTTGCCTTCGCGGCCGAAGAACGGCGAATCGTTTATTGTGAACAGCATGGACATCGTCGGTTCGTCGACTGCAATGGGCGGAAGCGGCTCGGGGTTGGCCAGGTCGCATATAGTATCGCCTATCTCGAAGTTTTCAAGCCCCACGATTGCGCATATGTCTCCGCTCGAAACGCTTTCGGCGTGGGCCTGCCCCATTCCCTCGAACGTCTGCAGGTCCTTAATCCTGGTTTTCTCCATCGTGCCGTCGCGGTGCGCAATCGTAACGTCCATTCCGGCGGTTATCGTCCCGCGGTGCACGCGGCCAACCGCTATGCGGCCGGTGTAGCTCGAGTAGCTAAGCGACGTGATAAGCATTTGCGGCGTTCCTTCGAGCTGTTTGGGCGCGGGTATCACGTCGATTATCTTGTCGAGCAGGTAAGTTATGTCGTTTGTAGGCTTGTTGTAGTCCGGCCCCATCCAGCCCTGCTTGGCCGAGCCGTAAACCACGGGGAAGTCGAGCTGTTCCTCAGTCGCGTCGAGCGCGCACATGAGGTCGAAAGCCATTTCATACACCTCCTCTGGGCGGCAGTTGGGCTTGTCCACCTTGTTTACCACTACTATCGGCTTGAGGCCTATCTGGAGTGCCTTCTGCAGCACGAAGCGCGTTTGCGGCATAGGGCCTTCGAAGGCATCGATAAGCAGAATGCAGCCGTCGGCCATGTTGAGCACGCGCTCCACCTCGCCGCCGAAGTCGCTGTGCCCCGGAGTATCGATGATGTTGATTTTTACGTCCTTGTAACGTATCGAAACGTTCTTCGATAAAATAGTTATGCCCCTTTCGCGCTCAAGGTCGTTGCTGTCGAGAATCTGCGTACCGGTTTTCTGGTTGTCGCGGAAAAGTTTTCCGGCCATGAGCATTTTGTCGACAAGGGTTGTCTTACCGTGGTCGACATGGGCAATGATTGCAATGTTTCGAATGTCTTGCATTTAAAATATATCCTTGTTAAAACCGCTGCAAATTTACGTTTTTTTACGCACAAAAGCAGGGTATGCGCGCCCCATTTCAATGAAAACAAGGCATAAAGGCACACAAAATGCTGTTTAAAGTTTGCTATTTAAAGGCAAATGCCTAAATTTGCACCCGCTTGCAGCAAATGCGGCAAATTTAATTCACATTTCATTATCAAACATTTCTTATGTACTTAGACCCAGCTAAAAAGAAAGAGATCTTTGGACAATACGGAAAGTCGAATACTGACACCGGCTCACCCGAAGCACAGGTGGCATTATTTTCATACCGTATCTCCCACTTGACGGAACACATGAAAGCCAACCGTAAAGATCATAACACAGAAAGGGCTCTCGTTCGCCTGGTAGGCAAGCGCCGCGCGTTGCTCAATTATTTGAAAGACCGCGACATCAACCGCTACCGCGCAATCGTCAAGGCTTTGGGCCTGCGCAAATAAAACGCAGAAGGTCCGACCTCGAGGAAAACAGACAGACCGCCCGGCGTCCAGCAAGGAGCCGGGCGGTTTTGCATACATATTCATGCTAAAGGGCAGGCGCATTGCGGCACTTTCAAACCGCCCCGGGAGCAAATAAAAAATACAAGGCACATATTTTAAAAAAGGTCCGACTAATTTCAAAAAAGGTCCGACTAATTTTCAGGCCCCCGAAACGCCCGTCACAAAAGGCCGTGCGCCTGTCTGCCAAAAACGGGATGAATATCCAGTTTGGAGCGGATAAATATCCACTCTCCCAGCCTGCACGGCAGAACATGTACCGGGGTGCGCCCTTTGCTAAGCATGATTTGCAAAACGCGGGGACAGGATTCGAACAACGCCCTTTTTATGACAAAATTAACACTTGGCTACAACAATTAATATCGTCACAAACAGGACATCGCACGCTTTTAAGTAACTTTGTGACGGTTTCGGGGGAACCTGCAAAAACGCCCCGCAAAAAGATTACACAACTTACAATCACAAATAAAACTTCAACTAACATGGCAAAATTGGATTTGAGCCAGTATGGCATTCAGAACGTAAAGGAAGTGCTTCACAACCCTTCCTATGAAGTCCTTTTCGAAGAAGAGACCAAAGCAGGCCTCGAAGGTTTCGAGAAAGGACAGGAAACCGAGCTCGGAGCTGTAAACGTAATGACTGGTATCTACACCGGACGTTCGCCTAAGGACAAATTCATCGTTTACGATGAAACAAGCAAGGACACCGTATGGTGGACAACCGACGAATACAAGAACGACAACAAAAAGGCTTCGGTTGAAACCTGGAACGTGCTGAAAGACCTCGCACTCAAGGAACTCTCCGGCAAGAAGCTCTATGTAATGGACGGCTTCTGCGGCGCGAACCCCGCAACACGCCTCTGCGTGCGTTTCATCGTTGAAGTTGCATGGCAGGCACACTTCGTAAAGAACATGTTCATACGCCCCAGCGAGGAAGAACTCGAAAACTTCAAGCCCGACTTCGTAGTTTACAACGCTTCGAAAGCAAAGGTAGAAAACTACAAGGAACTCGGCCTTAACAGCGAAACAGCTGTTGTGTTCAACCTCACATCAAGGGAACAGGTAATCCTCAACACATGGTACGGCGGCGAGATGAAGAAAGGTATCTTCTCGATGATGAACTACTTCAACCCGCTCCGCGGCATTGCTTCAATGCACTGCTCGGCCAACACCAACATGGACGGAACCTCGACAGCAATATTCTTCGGCCTCTCCGGAACAGGCAAGACTACCCTCTCGACCGACCCGAAACGCAAACTCATCGGCGACGACGAGCACGGATGGGACGACGAAGGCGTATTCAACTACGAAGGCGGCTGCTACGCTAAGGTAATCAACCTCGACAAAGACGCAGAGCCTGACATCTACAACGCAATCAAGCGCGACGCACTCCTCGAGAACGTTACCGTAGACGCAAACGGCAAAATCGACTTCGCCGACAAGAGCGTAACCGAAAACACCCGCGTAAGCTATCCTATATACCACATCAACAACATCGTTGAGCCGGTATCGAAAGGCCCGCACGCTCAGCAGGTAATCTACCTCTCGGCTGACGCATTCGGCGTGCTGCCCCCCGTTTCAATCCTCGACAACGAGCAGGCTAAATACTACTTCCTCTCCGGATTCACCGCAAAACTCGCAGGCACAGAGCGCGGAATCACCGAGCCGACCCCGACATTCTCGGCTTGCTTCGGCCAGGCATTCCTCGAGCTGCACCCCACCAAGTATGCTGAGGAACTCGTTAAGAAGATGGAAAAGACCGGCGCAAAGGCTTACCTCGTAAACACCGGCTGGAACGGAACAGGCAAACGTATCTCAATCAAGGATACACGCGCAATCATCGACGCTATCCTCGACGGCTCAATCGAGAAAGCAGAAACGAAGACCATTCCTTACTTCAACTTCGTTGTTCCCACATCGCTGCCGGGCGTAAATCCCGACATCCTCGACCCGCGCGACACCTACGCAAGCGCTGAAGAGTGGAACAAGAAGGCAGAGGACCTCGCAAGCCGCTTCATCAAGAACTTCAAGAAGTACGAAAGCAACGAAGCCGGCAAGGCTCTCGTAGCAGCAGGCCCGAAACTCTGATTAATCTTCATAAACAATACTCACTGAAATGTCCCGGCCGCTTTTTGCGGCCGGGATTTTTTATGCCCCGCAGCGCAAAGGCCGGTCCGAACCTGTCTGCATTTTTGCCGCAATTTTCAACCGGGTTTTCAGGAGCCGGAAAATACGTCTGACCTTTTTCAAAATATGTCAGACATATTTTAAATTATGTCTGACATATTTTTTATTTGCTCCCGGAGTGGCACAATAGCCTGGAAACGAGTTTTCACTTTTCCCGGCAGGAATGTCCGCTTCCGCACCCTTTTACGCACATCCAGGCAACACTCAGCGCGAATCTCGTAAAAGCGTAAAAAAACTGGCGTGAAAATTCATCATAAAATATATGCCGCCAACACAACGCCGCATTAAAAAAAGAGAGTAACTTTGCATACACCCAATGCAAGAGCATAAGGTTTGCAAACATAGAAACTTACCACAAGTTTATTAAACGAAAGTTTTCCAAAACGGGAAACTTTTTATTTTTTCGCAAGAAAAAAGTTTTCCGAAAACGTAAATATTTTGATAAAAACAAGCGCGGAATATTATATAAAAATATATCTTTGCAACCTGATACCCGCCGACATCCGGACAAGGCCTGAGCCACAAGAGAATCCGAAGAAACCACTGAAATACAGATAAATACATATAATATTCTGAATACCTGTACTTTCAACCCAAGGCTCGGCAATTCACCTTTACAGGCAGGCGGCAAGGCTGTAAAAGCCGCACACGGGAAACGAGACGAAACGAATAATTAATTTATAAAAAAGAAAAGACCTTATGAGCTACGACCAATTCTACATCACAAAGCGTGACGGTAAAACCGAACGCTTCTCGCTCGAAAAGATAAAGAGCGCCATACTGAAAGCTTTCGCATCAGTAAACACCCCCGTATGCGCCGACGACATACAGCGCGTGCTCGACCACCTCAAGTTCTGCAACGGCATGAGCGTGGAAGACATCCAGAACCAAGTGGAAGTGGCTCTCATGGCCGAAAAGCATTTCAAGGCAGCCAAGTCGTTCATGCTATACAGGCAGCGCCATTTCGAAGACCGCGAAGTGCGCGACAAACTTAAATTCCTAATCGACTACTGCAACGCCGCCAACCCTGCCACCGGCAGCAAATACGACGCAAACGCCAACGTGGAGAACAAGAACATCGCCACGCTCATAGGCGAACTGCCCAAGTCGAACTTCATACGCCTTAACCGCCGCCTGCTGTGCGACCGTATAAAGGAAATGTACGGCAAAGAACTGGCCGACCGGTACATCTACCTGCTCGAACACCACTTCATATACAAAAACGACGAGACCTGCCTGGCAAACTACTGCGCCAGCATAACGATGTACCCCTGGCTGCTCGAAGGAACAAAAAGCATTGGCGGCAATTCCACCCGCCCCACCAACCTCAAGTCCTTCTGCGGAGGGTTCATCAACATGGTTTTCATCGTTTCGAGCATGTTGAGCGGCGCGTGCGCAACGCCGGAATTCCTTATGTACATGGCCTACTTCATAGCACAGGAGTACGGCGAGGACTTCTACAAGCGCGCCGACGAGGTAGTAGACCTGTCGGAACGCCACCGCACCCTCGACAAAATCATTACCGACTGCTTCGAACAAGTGGTCTACTCCATCAACCAGCCTACCGGCGCACGTAACTTCCAGGCCGTATTCTGGAACATTTCCTACTACGACAAATATTATTTCGAGAGCATTTTCGGCGAGTTCCACTACCCCGACGGCTCGCAGCCCGACTGGAACGCCGTAAGCTGGCTCCAAAAACGCTTCATGAAATGGTTCAACAAGGAACGCACAAAGACCGTGCTCACTTTCCCGGTCGAAACGATGGCGCTGCTCACCAAAGACGGCGACGTAATAGACCAGGAGTACGCCGATTTCACTGCCGAAATGTACTCCGAAGGACACTCGTTCTTTACATACATGAGCGACAACGCCGATTCGCTGGCTTCGTGCTGCCGCCTGCGCAACGAGATACAGGACAACGGTTTCAGCTACACGCTCGGTGCCGGAGGCGTGTCGACAGGTTCGAAGAGCGTGCTCACCGTTAACCTTAACCGCTGCGTACAAGAGGCCACACGCCAGGGCAAGCCTTACCTCGACTTCGTGGCCGACGTGGTAGACCTCGTGCACAAAGTGCAGCTGGCATACAACGAGAACCTGAAAGACCTGCAAAAGCGCGGAATGCTGCCGCTGTTCGACTCAGGCTACATCAACATCGCACGCCAGTACCTCACCGTAGGCGTAAACGGCATGGTAGAGGCTGCCGAATCGCTCGGGCTCACTATCTCCGACAACGAAGAGTACCTTAACTTCGTACAGGGCATACTTGGCACGATAGAATACTATAACAAGAAATACCGCACGAAAGACGTGCTGTTCAACTGCGAAATGATTCCGGCCGAGAACGTTGGTGTGAAACACGCGCGCTGGGACCGCGAGGACGGATACTATGTTCCGCGCGACTGCTACAACAGCTACTTCTACATCGTAGAGGACACGAACACTCACATACTCGAGAAGTTCCGCCTGCACGGCCGCAAATACATCGAGCACCTCACAGGCGGCTCCGCGCTCCACATGAACCTGGACGAACACCTGAGCAAGGAACAGTACCGCCAGCTCTTGCGCGTGGCAGCAAAGGAAGGGTGCAACTACTTTACCTTCAACGTGCCCAACACCTTGTGCAACGACTGCGGCCACATCGACAAGCGCTATCTCAAGGAGTGCCCCGTATGCCACAGCCACAACGTCGACTACCTTACACGCGTGATAGGCTACCTGAAACGTGTATCAAACTTCTCGATGGACAGGCAGAAGGAAGCCGCACGCCGCTTCTACGACGCCCCGAAGTATGCTCCCGAGACGGCCAAAGTAGAAGAGAATGCTTAAATACGTAGGCTACGACATAGTATTCCAGGAAATCCCCGACCAGGTGACCTTGGCAATCAACCTGTCTCTATGCCCCAACCACTGCGTGGGCTGCCACAGCCCTTACCTGCGCAACGACGTTGGCAACGTGCTCGACGAAAAGGCGCTCGACGAAATGCTGGCGCAATATGTGGGCGAAGTAACATGCGTCAGTTTCATGGGCGGCGACGGAGACCCGCAAAGGGTGGCACAACTCGCAACATACATAAAAGAGCACTACAAAGGCAGTTTTGCCACGGCCTGGTATTCCGGGAAGAACGATTTTCCGGAAGGTTTTGAACCCGCAGCATTCGACTACGTGAAAATAGGGCCATACATACCCGAGCGCGGGCCGCTGAACAAGGAGACTACCAACCAGCGCCTGTACCGCATTAAAGCCGACGGCACACGCGAGGACATCACCTACCGTTTCTGGAAACGCTAAAAGGCAAAGACACCACCGCAACCCGCACATAAATGGGCACGCAAGGCAAATGACACACTGTTAAACATTTTTCATACGCCGACCCCCGCACATGAGCAATCATGTACGGGGGTTTTTACATTCCGTTTGCTACATCGGGCAATAAGATAAGGCTGCAAGACCCGCATTTCCGCAAAATCAGGCAACCGCAACCGCCGCCACCTGCCCGCCCCGGCAAGGCCGACCGCCGATGTCTGCATTTAACATTTTGCGGAAGCCCTTTATTCATGCGGGTTTTGACAAGGCAAAAAATATGTCTGACATATTTTAAAATATGTGCCTTGTATTTCGAAATATGTCCGACCTGTTTTTTTCTTGCTCCTACATGGGCATAAAATTTTACTTCTCAAATGTTTAAAAACGACGTACAGTTTTTGATTTTTTAATTGTTTTTCTTATTTTTACGCTTCCAAACCTCAAACACCAATTCAACAACTTGTATATGAGAAAATTATTTTTTACTGCGCTCGTAGCGGCCGGCGTTTTCTCCGGCCTGCACGCGCAAACGCCGCAGGGCGGAGCAACCGAAAAGACCCCGTCGCACTCGGAGTACTTCTCGTGGATAAACAACACCAACGAAGGAGCTACGGCCGAGCAGACGAGCAAGAACCTCGACTTCTTCCAATGGCTGCACGACACCTACGGCATGGAACTCGACATATATGCTTTCGATGCCGGGGCACTCGACGGTGCAAAAATCTACGGCAGCACGAAAAGCGAGCGTTTCAAGCGTTACTTTCCCGAAGGCTTCGGCCCGCTGAGCAAACAGGCGGCAAAAATGAACACACGCCTCGGCGTTTGGTGCGGGCCCGACGGCTTTGGCGACACACCCGAGGAAGCCAAGGAACGCTCCGACATGATGATAGGGCTCGTGCGCGACTACAACTTCGGCCTTTTCAAGATGGATGCCGTTTGCGGGCAGCTGCGCAAGGAAAAATACGACGACTTCGACAAGATGATGACCGAGATAAGGAAATATTCGCCCGATTTCGTGCTTCTTAACCACCGCCTCGACCTCGGCCCGGGCGTGCGCCACTCCACCACATTCCTAATGGGCGGAGAGGAAACATACATTGACGTGTTCATGACCAACAGCATGACCGCCCCGCACCACCGCGGGCAGGCAATAAGCCGCAAAGCGCCCGAAAACCTCACGCGCCTCACCGAAGACCACGGCGTATGCCTTTCCTCATGCCTCGATTACTGGGAAGACGACCTCATCCTCCAGTCCTTCGGCCGCGAGATGATACTTGCGCCCGAGATATACGCCAATCCCTGGTTCTTGCGCGACGATGAATTCCCCTACCTCGCATTCATCTTCAACCTCCACCGCACATACCGCGACATTCTCGTAAACGCGGTGCGCCTGCCCGAAGCCTCATACGGCCCAGAAGCCCTGAGCCGCGGCGACGAAGGCACACGCTTCATCACACTGCGCAACCTGTCGTGGAATCCAGTGAAATACAAAATCCGACTCGGCGACGAGTTAGGCCTGAAAAAAGGAAAACGCAACGTCAAGGTAAGACTTTACCACCCGTATGTCTACGACCTCGGCTCACACAAGTACGGCTCCGAAATTGAAGTGGAGGTGCTGCCCTTCCGCGCCGCACTCGTAAAAGTCACCACGCAGCCCGAGAAAGACAAAGTAGCCCTGAGCGGCATACCTTATTATATAATAAACGACAAGGCAGGCGACGATGTTGAAATAAAACTGCTCGGAATGCCAGGCAAGTCGTACAACGTAAAAGTAGAGAAAGGAAGCGCACGCTTCTCAAATGCAACAATCGACGGCAAGCGCGCCAAATCGCTCGCCCGCGGCGGCTCGATGAAAGTGTCGTTCGCCGGAACGCCGCTCAAGGAAAACTACCACCGCCAGCTTCCCGCAATGACAGCGTGCGACGTTCCCGCCGACGCCAACTCGCTTTACTACGCCACATGTTTCGCTGCCGACAACAACGCGCTCGAGGTGCGCTCGCTCCTCCGCTCCGGCGAAACGAAAATTCCGCAGGTAAAAGCCGCGCGCGACGCTTTCTTCAACCAGGAAACCTTTAAAATGCGCGACCTCTGGGACAAGAACCTCTTTGACGACGACCCGGGCACGCTTTTCTCGATACGTATGCGCCACGGCGACCGCCGTATGAACGGGCAGTCGGCACTGTACCTCGACTTGGGCGAGAACATCGAGCTCGACGAACTTGTAATAGATTTTCCCGATGAATTCTCCATGGCTCCCTACACGGTAGAAGAGGGCGACTACCTGCACGTATCGTCCGACCTTGTGAACTGGAAGACCATATCGTTCCGTCTGGGTCTGCGCTCGGTTATCGATGTCAGCAAAGCCGGCGCATTCCGCTACGTTCGCCTGAGCAACTGCCCCCTGCGCATGAGCGGGATAACCGGAATAAAGGACGGCCGCAAGGTAGACCGCAGCAAATGGCGCGCAAGCAACCTGTTCCGCGAATACGGATGGGCGGGAGCTTCGGCAAGGCACGCATGGAAGAGCGAGTTTACCGTCAACGAGTTCGACGAGGGCGCTTACTTTTGCGTGGCTATCAACGGCAAGCACGGGCGCGAAGCTGCGTGGGCGGCAATGAAGATTGACGGCCGCTACGTGGGCTGCCCCGACCGCGCGCCCTCGTACACATGCAACCCGTGGGAGTTCCGCAACGCCGACGTTGACCAGAACTACACGTATTACATTCCTCTTACGCCCGACATGAAAGGCAAAAAACTCGAAGTCTACGCACTTTCGTTCGAAGGCGCTGACCTCAAGCCCGAGGTGTGGATAACGAACTACCCCATACCGTTCAGGCAAAAAACACTCGAGTTCAAGAAATAACCATCACAGAACGAAAATTCTTCACTCGTCGTGAGACGGATTCTTCGTTTTTCAATAAGTCATTTTTCATGATAGTTATTATGAGCCTCCCCGCCCGTGAAGGGTAGGGAGGCTTTTCTGTGTATCCTGGCAGGGACTTTTCAGTTGCCGCTTATGGCGTCCCACACCTGCCGGCTTATGCTTTCCATGCCTTCGGCCGACGGGTGGCCGCCCTGTTTGTGTATGTCGTGCAGCATTATGTTCTTAACGCCATAGTGGCGGCAAATGGTGTCAATCGACCCTGTTATCGCGTCCGACAGTTCGGAGTTCGTAATGCAGTAAACCTCGGTGTCGGGATACAGCCGCTGCAGGCTGTGGAGCATATAGGCAAACGCCGGGCGGAAGGCGTACAAATCCGCTTTCTTCCAGTCCTTGTAACGGTACTCTCCCACGGGCGACCCGGCCCAACTGTCGTTCGTGCCGCCGAACACCAATATAATGTCGGGATTGCCGAGGTTGAACATGCGGGTGATGAACGCGCGGTCGGACGCGTCCTCGCCCCTGTAGCCGGTTAGGCACACCGTCGTGCCCGACCATGAGTTGTTCACGTCGAGCTCCATTCCGTGCCCGTGCACAAGGCGGTACCACCATGTCTGCTCCACCGTTTCCAGGGTGTTGCGGCTGTCGGCGTTCTTGCCGTTGCCGAAATACCAGCAGTCATTGCTCCCTGGCGTTACATATCCCTGGAACGTGGAATACGAGTCGCCCAATATCGAAACCTTTTTCTGTGCAAATGCCGCGGCGCAGCCAAAGAGCAGCACTGCGGCGGTAATAACAAGTTGTCGTTTCATCGCTATGATTTTTAGTGCTGCCCAAAATTAAAAAATAGCCGCTTTAGTGCAAAGCCGTGTCCGGCTAATTTTACCGCAACGGGCAGACTCCGAAAATACCCCGTTGCGGCCCTCTGTTTTTGTCTGCATTTAACAATCGGGCAAAGCCCTTTATTCATGCGGGTTTGCGAGGGACGGAAAATATGTCCGAGAAAATTCAAAATATGTCCGACCT
>ERZ791923.1123-NODE-1123-length-31675-cov-2.724320_pt1 | contig 31675 bp, 23 predicted proteins | sample MGYA00510133_ERZ791923 | MGnify/ENA primary metagenome ERZ791923 (study PRJEB30046, sample SAMN00792106) | human gut metagenome | study: EMG produced TPA metagenomics assembly of the A metagenome-wide association study of gut microbiota in type 2... | reverse complement strand
CAGTCAGGAGTACGGTACGGTGAAGCGCTTGAGAATCGGTCATTTCGGTCATGTTTGCCTACCCTCAAGCGTTAAAACTGAAAGTCGCCGGCGGCGGCTTCAAAACCGGCTGCCGCAGCCTCTTCTTCGAGCTTGGCAAGACGCTTGGCGTCCCAGAGCTCGAAGTGTTCGCCCATGCCGACAAGGGCCACTTCTTTCTCGAGACCTGCGAGAGTACGCAGGTCGGCAGGAATCAGCACGCGGCCAGCCTTGTCAACCGTGAGATCAACGGCGCTGCCGAGCACGATACGCTGCAAAAAGCGTGCGCTGTAGGGAAGCGCCGCAATGGCTTCGCGCTTCTTTTCCCAGCGGTTGCGGGGGTAAATCAACAGGCACCCGTCGGGGTGGCGCGTGACGGTCACTTCAAGCGCGCACGACAACGCAAGAGCCTCGCGGTGACGACTTGGCATCGTCATGCGACCCTTGGCATCGAGCGACAATAATGAAGTCCCCTGAAACACGGCACAAACCTGTACAAAAACGCACGAAAATCGTGCGTGACGAAGCCGCTTCGGGCAAAACTTCAAGAGAATCAAGGGCTTGAAGAACCCCGCGACCGATAGCGAGAAAAATCCCCACTTTTTCCCACTCTTTTACACCAACACTCTACCACAACGGCGCCGTTTTCGAGGTTTCTTCGTCGCTCAAAATCTCGTCAAAGCCTTGTTTTCGCTTTTGTTTTTTTACCTTTGAAAGTCCGCGCCCTCAGAAAAGATCGGCCGCGCGCACGTTTTTCAAATACCGCCGAACGGACGGGGTCTCCGGGTATATGGCGTTCACTTCCTCCCAAAAGGCTTTGGAGTGATCAAAATGCCGCAGGTGAACAAGTTCGTGCACGATGATGTAGTCAAGAACAACGGGCGGCAGACAGATCAAGCGCCAGGAGAGTCGAACAGATCCGTTTCGAGAGCAGCTTCCCCAAAGCGTCTTGGCGTTGCTTGCCGACACCTTCTTGGGCTGCAGGCCGGTTTTGTTTACCCAGTAGGAAACGCGCTCGGCCATGCGCTCCGCAAAGCGCGCCTTGAGCCACTTCTGCACAATGGCTGAAACGTCCTCGCGCCTTGCAGATGCTGCAAGCTTGAGGCAAAGTTCCTTGGTATCTTCAGAAATTCGCGTGCGGTCAATGTTGGGATCACATCGCAAGGTGAGCACGTTTCCTTCATAGGCAACGCGCCCTCCGTCGCAAAGCAGTGCGCTCATGGGGTTTGCCTTGCGACAGTTTTCGAGCATGATTTTTTGCTGATACATCCAGGTCGCGACTTTCTCGAGATTGGCTTCGATAAAGCGAGTAAGTTCACTCTGGCTTACGCGCGTCGGACAAGAAACGCGCACGCGTCCCTCGCGCACCGATACGCGCAGGTACTTGAAGCGCCCGCGCACCACACTGTCCCAACAGCTGCGGCGCGCAAGTTCCAGCAATTCTGCGCGGCGCTCAAGTCGGTCGGACGGCAGCATTTCGATTACTTGCCGGATTCAGACTCAAAGCGCTCAATTTCGGCTTCAATCCAGTTGCGCACTTCTTCGTTGAGTTCATGCGCGGTCTTGCCTTCAGTCGCGATGACGGGACCGACGCTCACGGTAATCAGTCCCGGATGTTTGGCCACACTGTTACGCGGCCAGCAGCGGCCGGAATTGAGCGCAATGGGAACCACAGAAGCGCCCACGGAAATGGCAAAGCGCGCGCCGCCCGTTTTGTAGACCGTGTTTTTGTCGCCCGGCTTGGTGCGCGTGCCCTCAGGGAAAAGAAGCACCCACCAGCCGCGTTTGACAAACGCGCGGCCGCGCTCCAAAAAAAGCTGATAAGCACTGCGACCTTCCTTGCGGTCAATGGCGATCATGCGCATGCTCTTTAGGGCCCAACCGAAAAACGGAATCATGTGCAGGCTCTTTTTGTAGACAAAGCCCGCCGGATTGCCGAGGATCAACGGCAAAAAGAGCGTTTCCCAGGCCGACTGGTGTTTGCTCAGAACCACCACGGGCACTTCGGACGACTTGGGAAGGTTTTCCAAACCGATGACACGGTATTGAACACCGCAGATCGCACGCAGCGAATTGACCATCAGGCGGCACCACACCAAGGCCACTTTGTTGTAGCGAAATTCTGCGCTCGCAAAGGGCCACAGCAGCAACACGGTCGTGGCCGTCGGAATCAGCGTGATGGAAAACCAAAGATAAAAAATCCAGCCGCGAAGCGTATGCATAGCGTTTATTTCCGTTTTCTTCGTTTTTTGCTTCAAATGAGTGGTGACGTTACCGGACGCCTTGATGACAAAACCGGCAGCACCTTCCGCAAAGAAGGCTCTCTGCCGGTTTTGTTCGCTCTAGGACTCAGAGCCTCGTCAGATGGCCAAACGCGAGAGTTCGGCCACTCGGTTCATGAGCGAATAGAGGCGCTTTAGGAGTGCCAAGCGGTTGAGACGCAGCTTTTCGTCTTCGCTGTTGACCATCACGTCGGCAAAGAAGGCGTCGACGGGGTCCTTCAACGGCGTGAGCGTTGCGAGCATGCCTTCGTATTCGCCCTTCTCGTAGAAGAGCTTGGCGATGGGTTCATGATCGCCCAAAACGTCGTGCAGACGCTTTTCAGCCTCTTCAACCAATAGTTCCTTATCCACCTCGCCGGTTTGGACATCGGCCGACTTCTTGAGGATGTTGGCGATGCGCTTGTTGGCGGCGGCAAGACTTGCGGATTCCGGCAGCTGCATGAACTTGTGCACGGCGGCAAGCTTCTTGGGCGTCTGAGCCAGATCGGTGTCGTGCTTGGCAAGCACCGCATCGACTTCCTGAGCCGTGTAGCCGGCTTCGCGCATCATCACGCGCAAGCGATCAAAGAAGAAGTGCGTCAGAGCTTCGGAAGCGTCCGTCACGCCCTCGACCTTCGTTTCGACCGCAAAGGCGATCGCCACAAGTTCGTCGAGCTTCACCGTGAGGTTCTTTTCGATCAGCATGCGCAACACGCCCAAAGCGTGACGGCGCAGCGCGAACGGATCCTTGTCGCCGGTGGGCATCTGACCGATGCCGAACATGCCGGCCAGGGTTTCAAGCTTGTCGGCAATGGCAAGTGCCGTGGCCACGGGACCATCGGGGAGCACGTCGCCTGCAAAGCGCGGAAGGTAGTGCTGAGAAACAGCCTGTGCCACTTCTTCGGCTTCGCCGTCGTGACGGGCATAGTACTCACCCATGATGCCCTGCAGTTCGGGGAATTCGCCCACCATCAGGGAGCGAAGGTCAGCCTTGGCAAGTTCTGCGGCGCGTTCGGCCTTGACGGGGTCAGCACCGATCTTTTCGGCCACGGCGTGCGCAATGGCCTTGACGCGCAGCATGCGTTCGCCCTGGCTGCCAAGTTTGTTGTGGTACACGACGTGAGACAGACCGGGAACGCGGCTTTCGAGCGTCGTCTGGCAATCCTGCTTATAGAAGAATTCGGCATCAGCCAAACGAGCGCGCACCACGCGAGCGTTGCCGGCGACGATTTCCTTGCCGCCGTCGGTCGCATGAATGTGCGAAACCAGGCAGAAGCGGTTCATGAGCTTGCCCTGAGCGTCACGCATCGGGAAGTACTTCTGATTGGTCTGCATCGTCAGAATCAAGCATTCTTCCGGAACAGCCAGGAATTTTTCTTCGAATTCGGAAACGTAAACCACCGGCCATTCGGTAAGCGAATTGGCCTCATCAACCAGATCTTCGGGCGCGATAAGCGTGCCGCCGGCTTTTTCTGCGGCTTCGTGCAGCAGTTTGACGAGCATTTCGCGGCGTGCGGCATAGTCGGCCATCACGTGGCCCTTTTCGCGCATCGTCTCTTCGTAGGTGTCGGCCGAAGCGATGTCGATTTCGCCCGCGCTTTCAAAGCGATGACCCATCGTGGTGCGACCGGCCTTAAGACCGAACATTTCGACGTCCACGACGTCCTCGCCATAGAGCGCCACCAGATGCTTGACAGGGCGCACGAACTGCACCGTCGTCACACCGTCGGCGAGCTGATAGTTCATCACCTTCGGGATCGGCAAGGCCTTGACGGCGTCTTCAAGGGCCTTCTGCAGGGCGTCCTTGACGGCCACACCGGCACGAATGCCCGTGTACACCAGCTGTTCGTTTTTGCCGTCGTTGACGCGCTTGAGTTCAGAAACATCCGCCGTAATGCCCAACGCCGCCATCTTCTTCGTCAGGGCAGCCGTGGGCTTGCCTTCGGCGTCCAGCCCCACGCGCACCGGCACGAGACGCTGTTCGAATTCCTTGTCCGGGCTCTTTTCGAGCACTTCGGTAATCAAAACGCCCATGCGACGGGGTGCGCCGTAGGCCTTGACCGTACTTGCTTCAGTGAGCATCGACTGCGCGGTAAGCGACTTGTGTACGCCGGCGGCAAAGGCTTCGGACAACTTTTTGAGAGCCTTCGGCGGGAGCTCTTCGGTCTGCAGTTCAACAAATAAGCTCTTCATTTTTTATCTTCTCTCGCGACAAACTATTAAAGGACTTATGCCTTGAGCATCGGGAAGCCCAGGCGTTCGCGCGAGTCGTAGTAGCTCTGCGCCACGGCGCGACTGAAGTTGCGAATACGGGCAATGTAGGCGGCACGTTCGGTCACCGAAATGGCACCGCGTGCGTCCAGAAGGTTAAACGTGTGACCGGCCTTGAGAACCATTTCGTAGGCCGGAAGCGCCAGCTCAAGCTCCATCAGGCGCTTGGCTTCGCTCTCGAAGTAATCAAACTGCTTGAAGAGCTTTTCAGGATCACTCGCTTCGAAGTTGTACTTGCTCTGTTCCACTTCGTTCTGATGGAACACGTCGCCGTAGGTAAGCGTGTGTTCCTGTCCGAGACCGTCCTTCCACTTGGTGTAAACCAGGTCGAACACGTTGTCGCAGTTCTGCAAGTACATGGTGAGGCGTTCCAGACCGTAGGTGATTTCACCCGTGATCGGCTTGCATTCCAGACCGCCCACCTGCTGGAAGTACGTGAACTGGGTGACTTCCATGCCGTTCATCCAGATTTCCCAACCCAGACCCCAGGCGCCGAGCGTCGGGTTTTCCCAGTTGTCTTCCACGAAGCGGATGTCGTTCACCGAAGTATCGATACCCAACGCGCGAAGGCTACCCAGATACAGGTCAACGATATTGACGGGCGAGGGCTTGAGCACAACCTGATACTGATGGTGCTGATGCAGGCGGTTGGGGTTTTCGCCGTAGCGGGCGTCCTTCGGGCGACGGGACGGCTGCACATAGGCGGCGCGCCACGGTTCGGGACCGAGGGCACGTAGGAACGTGGCCGTGTGCGAGGTACCAGCCCCGACTTCGATGTCAATCGGCTGCAACAGGGCACAGCCTTGTTTGTTCCAATACTCCTGCAGACGCAGGATCACTTCCTGAAAGGTAATCATGATTCTAAAAAGTTGAAGCGTCCGGTCCCGACATGAGAACGCGAAGACGCGTCTGGACAAAAGAATTAGGTGATTTTAGTCGATTAGGGGAAAGGATGCTTTTGTCGGCCCCAAAGGATGCCTACGAAATTGCGCCCTTTGATTGAACGTTTCGTAAGAATCGCTCGAGAGCTTGAAGCCCGTCAACATTGCGCTCCAGTCAAGCTCTCAGCTGAAGTCACTCCCAAAGGTTCTCCGACAAAAGCTCGCTTACATTTTCTAGTGGAGCAGTCCGAAACAGTCTTTACCAATGCAACCTATTTGTTTCTTGCTGCCCATGAGCGGATCCTGTATTCAACAATTGCTCTCTGGGCTCTGGCGGCTTTCCCCTTCTGCACCAGAGTCTCACTGCACTCTGTTGATTCCAGCAGATCCTCTCGCCAACGGTAGCAACTGAGTTTTTCGCCGCCGTCCAGAGACACTGCACCCCAACTACCGATAGCCCATCCGTATTTGCCTATCCCGGCATAAGCGCTTGCGACATCAAATGTCTCGCCTGAAAACAAATTGCGGCCTTCGTAATTCTGAGCCTGTTTCCCGAACGCTAGTCCCTCCAAAGTAGGGAAAATGTCTCTGTGACTCACCCACCGATTCGCGTCAACAACGTTGTCTTCTCCGGCGATTTGTTTCAGAGACTCGGGAAGCCAGAAGATAATCGGCACACCGTTTGCGTGATGCCAATACCCCTGAGACTTATAGCGAAGTCGCGCATTGTGGTCCCCCGTCGCAACGATGATCGACTCGCGTGCACCGGTATCCTTCCGAATTTCTCTGACAAACTTTCCTAAGGAATCGCTGGCGTATTGATAAGTCTTTGCCATGCTCTCCAGAAGTTCTTTTCTGTCATCCTCGACAAAATGCGGGTAGACCACCTCTTCGATGGAGGCAAGTGCAACGTCGCTTGGCACTTCATGCGGTGGATGGTTCGTGACAGACAACAGAACGAGCAACACGGGTTGCTGTTTGTCGTTGTTCTCCTTGAGAATCTCAGTTGCCGCTTTGAACATCCAGGCGTCACCCAGACCCCAAGTACTGATCTTTACCTGCGGATACCTCTTCTGGATAGCGTTGGCTCCAATAATTTCATCAAAACCTTGCAACGGAAAATTCACATCAACCTGACGCCAGGATTCGTTGCCAGCGGAAAGAAAGACGGTCTTATAACCCTCTTTCTTGAAATCGTTGACTTTTGAAAAATCAAACGTCTTTCGCCCGTATCGACTCTGCGTTAAGGGTGTCAGGGGGCTGTCGAACAAAATTCCTTCCAAGGAAGGGAATGTCCCCGAGTTCACGCTGATGCCGTTACGAAATACAACCGCATCTGAAAGTTCATCAGCCAACGAACCCAAGGTGTTGCAGTTTTCACTGTGCAAGTCAAAGGTGTCACGCCCCATTGACTCCATAATCGCTACCACAACATTAGGCTTTATCTTCATGGGGTGAGCTGCTGTAGGGACATCCTTTCTAGCTGACTCCAGCACAGCTTGTGCTTCCTCCAAGCTCTTGAACCCCAACGCAGTCAGCGCTACCTTCGGCTCGCCTTTCAGTTCAAGAACTTTCTGGCCTTTCCATGCTTCATAAAGCGACGCCAGGCCTCCGGGAACCGTCGCGTTCACAAACGCGTTATTCGTGACGGCGAAATTCTGTTGTCTCAGCGGAAAAGTTCCAAAACTTCCTCGGATCATGCCGCCGAGCAGCACGGTACCAACCAAGACCGCAACGATGATTTTCGTTTTGCTCTGAGGCAAAGACGGTCCCTCGCCATTAAACACTATTCGCCCCAACGCCAAAGGAACAGCGATCAATACAATCAAACTGGACAGATACTGAAATATCGGCCAATCAGACTGCAATGTTTTCACAATTGCCGTCGTGTCATCTTGGAACAGGCCGAAGATAATCGGACTGATAGGAGTTCGGTAAAAATCGTAGAAACCGAAATTAATGACCGCAACGGTAACGGCGATGGCTGTTGCCAATCCTGCCATCCACACAGCCGGCCGCCAGAACACATAGCGCCACGCCGACAAACATAACAGCAACCAGGCAGGAACAGCCAAAGTTGCCAACCATTTGGCATCAACTCGCACGCCCATCCAGGCTGCAGGAACAAACTCGGCGAAAGTGATTTCCGGAGTTTTATAAACGGCAAAAAATACGACTCTGATCAGACTGAGAATGATCAAAGACGAAACAAAGAAAACAACAGCCTTGCCCAGCCGCTGTTTAAAAGAAAGTGGCGTCACCATAACGAAAGGACAAACAGAGTCTTTTATCAGGATCTGGTTGAGATCAGTTGCTTAAATCGACGAACATCAACCACTTTTACGACCTAAGTCCGCGGTTGTCGCCGATTCAGCGCTTCCATGTAATACCTTCATCAATGTCCTCTCGCTCGATCCGAATAAGGATCCGCAAAACCCAAAGCTGTCAAGATCTCTCGCTCTCGAGCTTCCATGACTTCTGCTTCTTCATCTGTCTCGTGATCCCAACCTTGGGCATGTAAGGTTGAATGCACCAAGAGGTGAGCAAGGTGAGCTCTGAAAGTTTTGTTCTGTTCCTTTGCTTCGCGCTCCAAGACCGGCGTGCAAATCACGATGTCCGCTTCAGCTGTCGGTTCATGTTGGTAGTCGAAGGTCAGAACATTTGTTGCGTAGTCTTTTCCTCTGTAGGTTTTATTAAGGTCGTGTCCCTCTTCCTGCCCCACGAAACGCACGCAGAACTGCGCCGAAACAGAAAGTGCCGCTTGAACCCACCGCGTCATGTCCGCTCTTGTAGGAAGACGCTTTGAAGTATCGTCCGTACGTTCGAATTCGATTTCAAGCGTTATTTTCTTCTTTGCCATGTTTCTCTTCCTTCGCGAGACGAGCTGTTTCTCGACGTTCCTGAACGGCAGCTTCCGCCGCTTTTTCGGCCTTCTCGTATGCCCTCACAATTGCACCAACCAAAGGATGGCGAACGACGTCTTCCGTTGTGAAGCGCACGATGGAAATGCCTCGCACGTCTTCAAGCACATTGCAGGCGTGTGCGAGACCACTTTTTACTCCTTTAGGCAAGTCCACCTGTGTCGCATCCCCCGTGATCACGGCGCGGGTTCCAAAGCCGATACGTGTCAGGAACATCTTCATCTGCTCGGGCGTTGTGTTTTGCGCTTCATCCAAAATCACAAACGCGTTGTTGAGCGTACGCCCGCGCATGAAGGCAAGCGGCGCAATCTCAATGATCTGTTTTTCAATCAAACGTTGGGTCTTTTCAAACCCGAAGAGGTCAAATAGTGCGTCGTAAAGCGGGCGCAGGTACGGATCCACTTTCTGCACGAGATCGCCGGGTAAGAAACCAAGGCGCTCTCCCGCTTCAATTGCCGGACGCGTGAGGATAATGCGCTCTACCGCATCGCGCTCGTATGCGTCGACTGCAGCTGCGACAGCCAGATATGTTTTCCCGGTGCCAGCAGGTCCGACCCCGAAGACTACATCGGTCTGCATGATGGCTCGCAAGTACCTTTTCTGGTTGGGCGTGCGCGGCTGGAGACCGGCTCGACGGGTTTTGAGCATGAATGCTTCATCGTCGTCAATGCTCGAACCTGTCTGTTCACTAAGCACTGCCATTTGCACATCATTGACAGAAATCTCTTCGCCTGCATGCACACGAACTGCGCAGGCCTGCAAAACAGCAAAAGCCTTTGGCGCCTCCGCTCCGGCAATGCGGAAGTTATTTCCTCGGCGAAAGATCTTGGCATCGAACGCCGTTTCTATCTGGCGAAGATTTTCGTCAAGAGGGCCGACAAGCATGGCGAGCTCGCCTGCTGTCGCCTCAAAGATATAGACAAAATCCTTCAAGTCTTTTTTCATGTTTCTTTCTGACTTTAGGCCAACTCACCGCCCAATGTATGAGGATAGACCTCAGTGATACGGATATTTGCCATCTGACCGATGAGCGACTCGTCACCCTTGAAGTTCACCACACGATTGTTGTCAGTACGAGCCGACAAGAGTCCTTCACCTTTCTTGGCCTTGCCGAACACCAGGCAGCGCTCAACTCGGTCGAGCATGGATTGAGAGATTTCCGTAGCCTTAGCATCAATCACAGCCTGGAGATGCTGCAGGCGCTTGAGCTTAACGTCTTGCGGCGTGTCATCTTTATAAGATGCGGCAGGCGTACCAGGACGTGCGGAATAGACAAACGAGAAGCTTGCGTCAAAGCCGACTTCACTAATCAACCGCATCGTCTCGTTAAAGTCTTCCTCTGTTTCACCCGGGAAACCCACGATGAAGTCCGTTGCGATACTGATGTCCGGTCGTACGGCACGCAATTTTGCTATTCGTCCAAGGTACCACTCGTGCGTGTACCCGCGCTTCATGGCGCTCAGAATTCGGTCTGAACCGCTTTGCACAGGCAAATGCACATGGTTAGCCAGCTTGGGCAACCTTCCGTAAGCTTCGATCAAGCGATCCGAGAATTCCTTGGGATGACTTGTGGTGTAACGAATGCGCTCAATACCGGGAATTTCGCTCACGTACTCCAGTAGCGCCGCAAAATCCACGGAATTACCGTCCGCACCACGGCCGCAATAAGCATTGACGTTTTGCCCCAGTAACGTAATTTCCTTGACACCCTGGCTAGCCAAATGCGCACACTCCACCAACACATCCATCAGGGGACGACTGATTTCTTCGCCGCGCGTATAGGGTACTACGCAATAAGAGCAGTACTTGCTGCAGCCTTCCATCACAGAGACAAAGGCTGTTGCTCCGTTTGCTGTCGGAGCCGGCAGGCAATCGAATTTTTCGATTTCAGGGAATTCGATATCTACTTGAGGTTTGCCCGTGCGTTCTCGTTCAGCAAGAAGCTCAGGTAAGCGATGCAACGTCTGGGGACCAAAGACCACGTCAACCCAAGGGGAACGTGAAAGGATGCGTTTGCCTTCTTGGCTGGCAACACAACCTCCCACAGCAATACGCATGGACGGTTTTTCTTTTTTGAGTTCTCTCAGTCTGCCCAGATCCGAGAAGGTCTTTTCCTGGGCTTTTTCTCGGATCGAACAGGTAACAACAACCAACAGGTCTGCGTCTTCAGGTTGTGCGGTACGCTCATAACCATGTTCTCGCATCAGATCAATGATGCGGGCAGAGTCATAGTCGTTCATTTGGCAGCCAAAGCTGCGGAGATAGATTTTTTTTGCGTTCACGGTTTATGTCCGGTGGCTAAAGGATTATTGGATATTGAGTTAACACTCAACAATATTTACCGCCAAGCCTCCACGGCTTGTTTCACGGTATTTTGATTGCATGTCTTTGCCTGTTTCAAACATGGTCTGCATGACTGCATCGAGACTTACAAAATGACTACCGTCCCCAGCAAGAGCTAAACGAGCGGCATTAACAGCCTTGACTGCTGCTACGGCATTGCGTTCGATACAGGGAATTTGCACTTGGCCTGCTACGGGGTCACACGTAAGACCCAGACAATGTTCCATGCCAATTTCTGCGGCATTTTCCACTTGTCTCGGATTAGCACCCAATACTGCGGCTAACGCTCCGGCAGCCATTGAGCAGGCAACACCTACTTCACCTTGGCAACCGACTTCGGCACCAGAAATTGAAGCGTTGCTCTTGTAAAGAAGGCCAATGGCGCCTGCAGTGAGCAAAAACTCACGAATGCCTTCAGGATTAGCTCCGGGGATAAACGTGCGGTAATAGCGAAGCACTGCTGGAATCACACCCGCAGCACCGTTGGTGGGACTCGTTACCACGCGTCCTCCGCAAGCGTTTTCTTCTCCGACAGCAAAAGCCCAAGCGTTGATCCAATCCAGAACACTCAAGGGATCGGAAGCTGAGTTGACGTTTTTCAACCGTTGTGCCAGATGCTTGGCACGACGCTTGACAGCAAATGGTCCGGGCATCGGGCCTTCTGTTTCCAAGCCTCGGTTGATGCAATCGTTCATCGCATCCCAAACGACATCAAGCCCCTTGTCGATCTCTTCATCAGTGTAATGCACGCGTTCGTTAGCACGTGCAATCTGAGCAAACGACAGATTGTTTTTTATGGCCAGTTCAAGAAGTTCCGTACCGTTGCGATATACGTAAGGTAACGGCTGAGTTTTGCTCTTGGCAACTGCTACAGGTTCATTGGGTACGTCCGGATCGCGTTCGCTTCCGGCCACAATAAAACCACCTCCCACGGAGTAGTAACGGCGACACAGCAGGCAATTGCCTTGTTGATCCAGTGCCGCCAAATCCATAGCGTTGGTATGAAATGCACAAACCTTGTCAGCCGAAAAAATCATATCTCGGTCAGAATCAAAAGCAATGCTCTTGATTCCTGCGAGATTAAGCACATGATCTTCTTCAGCCTCACGAGGAATCTCCACGGATTCTTTGCCGGTGACAGTTGCCGGAGCTTTGCCACTCCAACCAAGAATCACGGCCTTGTCGGTAGCGTGACCTCGGCCTGTCGCCCCCAGACTTCCCATCAACTCGCAAACCACACGCTCCGTTTTGAGCAAAAGTTCCTTTTTCTGGAGTTCCTGCACAAACAACAGCGCAGCTCGCATCGGTCCGACGGTATGACTCGAGCTCGGACCAACACCAAGCTTGAACATTTCAAAAACGCTGGCAGCCATATTGCTCATCTCGATTAGATCTGCTTGTCCACAACCAATGCTGCTTCACAATGCGTGCGAGGGTCAGTCTTGACATCCACGGGCACTCGATCACCGATCTTCACTTCCTGAGGCAGACGCACCAACGCCACCGTGAAGGGACCTTCGGGAACACGAGCGATAGACGTGCAGGGATATTGCGTGCCGTTGAGTACAACGTAAGGAACTTCAACAAGCAACGCCGGATCGAAAGCCACATCAAAGGCCACCAACTGCATACGGTCATAATTGCCGACCTTAAAACGAGCTTCCGTCAGGGCTCGACCGATAAAGATACGATCCGGATCATCGAAATTCAGAGCACCTTCAAGACCGGTTTCAAGCGGGCTGGAGCTTTCGTCAAGTTCGAGTCCGGCAGCCGGTTCGCGAGCAAAGATTCGCAACGCATCCCACCCGGTCTGTTCACCTTTCTTTGCTCCGGCCTTGATGAGGTTGTCACTCAACGCCTTGATGTTAGCTTCAGGACCAATCGCCAGACACATCCATCCCATATCGATGAAACGAATGCCGAGGCTCTCCACTATATGTCCCGGCTGGAGGGATATGCCATCAATCGGAAGCTTGCCGACAAAGTAGAAGCCGGCAAGCGCTTCAACGCCCACTTCCGCCTCAAAGGCTACGCTCACCTGACGAATCCAGGCTTGAAGGGCATCGGTTTCGTCACCCGCAAGAATGATTTCGTAGGCATCAGTAGCTCGGCGCGCAACCCAGGGCGTGCCCAGCACACCGCCGGTAGCGTTCATTGCCACCGAGCGTTCTACGCCGCCCACAGCAAGCTTTGTGACGTCACTCGTCAGCAGTCGAGCCAAAAACTTTTCTGCCCCCTGTACCTTAAGAATCGTCACAGGGGTGTCATTGAAGATCACAAGATCCAAAGCCATTTTTCTATTTTTCGTTAAGTCGTGGTTTTCAATAATCAGTCTTCGCGCACACAGTCGAGCATGTACTTAATCGTGCCGTCCGGCTGCTTGACCTTTACGAGACCGTGAACGTCGCTTTCAAAACCTGGGAAGCGGCGCGTGAAGTCACGCGCAAAGCGCAGGTATTCAACAATCTTGGAATTGACGCGTTCGCCAGGCACCAACAGCGGAATTCCCGGCGGATAGGGAGTCAACAGCACAGCAGAGATACGCCCTTCCAAAGAGTCAATCGGCAAGCGATCAATTTCGCCATGGGCGAACTTGGCGTATGCCTCGGTCGGACGCATTGCGGGGATCATTTCAGAGGTGTACATCTGCGTGGTCAAACGTGCTACGTCGTAATCACGATAGACCTCATGCACACTCTGGCAGAGATCACGCAGGCCCATGCCTTCATAATGCGGGAATTCAGAGAGGAAACGCGGCATCACGCGGTAGAGCGGCGAGTTAGCGTCGTATGCGTCCTTGAACTGCTGCAGTTCCGTCACCATCGTGTTCCAACGGCCCTTCGTGATGCCGATCGTGAACATGATGAAGAACGAATAAAGTCCAGTCTTTTCAACAATGATGCCGTGCTCAGCCAGGTACTTCGTCACAACGGCCGCAGGAATACCCGTTTCGGAGATGTCGCCTTCCACAGACAAGCCAGGCGTCACAATCGTTCCCTTGATAGGATCGAGCATGTTGAAACCTTCTGCCACGGGGCCGAACCCATGCCAGCTTTCGTTGGCGTGCAACATCCAGTCCCTCTGGGTGCCGAAACCCTCGCTCGGCAACTTTTCCGGTCCCCAAACGGTGAACCACCAGTCGTCGTAGTTTTTGCCGACTTCTCGCATCGCGCGACGAAAATAAACGGCTTCAGCAATGGACTCTTCAACAAGAGCCTTGCCTGCACGTCCCTCCATCATGGCTGCTGCCACGTCGCAGCTTGCAATAATCGCGTACTGCGGCGACGTCGACGTATGCATCATGAATGCTTCGTTGAAACTGGAGCGGTCAAGTTTTTCCGTTTCGGAATCCTGAATGCAGATTTGACTTGCCTGGGAAATACCGGCCAAAAGTTTGTGCGTCGAGTGGGTCGCAAAAACCATGCTCTTCTTGGTGCGCGGCTTGTTGCGATCAATGGCGTGCATGTCGCTGTAGAAAGGCGAAAATGCCGCATGCGGCAACCAGGCCTCGTCAAAATGAAGGATGTCCACCTTGCCGTCGAGCTTTTCCTTGATCACTTCATCGTTATAGACAATGCCGTCGTACGTCGACTGCGTGATCGTCATGATGCGCGGCTTGGCATTCTTATTCTTGATCAGCGGATTCTTGGCGATTTTCTCTTGGATCGTTTCCCAATCGAATTCGGAACGCGGAATCGGTCCGATGATGCCGTAATGGTTGCGCGTGGGCATCAGGAACACAGGGATAGCTCCCGTCAGGGTGATCGCGTGCAAAATCGACTTGTGGCAGTTACGATCCACAATCACGATGTCGCCCGGCGCTACCGTGTAGTTCCAAACAATCTTGTTGGACGTGGAAGTACCGTTGGTCACAAAGAAAAGGTTGTCACACCCGAAAATGCGAGCGGCATTTTGTTCGGATTTTGCAACAGGCCCAGTATGGTCAAGTAGCTGACCAAGTTCTTCGACGGCGTTGCAAACGTCGGCACGAAGCATGTTCTCACCGAAGAACTGGTGAAACATCTGACCCACAGGACTCTTTAGAAAAGCCACGCCACCCGAATGCCCCGGGCAATGCCAGGAATAGGAGCTGTCAGCCGCATAGTGTGTCAACGCACGGAAAAACGGCGGCGGCAGGCTTTCAAGATATTGACGAGCTTCACGAACGATGTAGCGCGCCACAAACTCAGGCGTGTCTTCGAACATGTGAATGAAGCCGTGTAGTTCACGCAACACATCATTCGGGATGGACGGTGCGGTCTTGGTTTCCCCGTAGAGGAAAATCGGCACGTCCGGATTGGAACTTCGCACTTGATGCACAAATGCGCGCAATTCCGCAATGGCTTCGTTTTCTTCGCCGGTATCGGAAAAATCATCGTCATCAAGACTCACAATGAAAGCCGATGTGCGGCTTGCCTGACGCGCAAGACTCGAGAGATCAGAAAAAGTCGTAACGGCACTGACCTCTTGCCCTTGCGCTTCGATGGCTTGTGCAAGGTCGCGGATGCCAAGACCGGAAACGTTTTCCGAATGGTAATCCTCGTCAATGATGACAATCGGGAAGTGATATTTCATAGTTGGAAACGCAAAGGAAGAAGCCTCCCGCTCGGAATTACCTCGTGCAGGAGATTACTGTTAATGAATATAGGCGCCAAGTGCGAAAAAACTGGATACTGCCGCAGGCAGTGCAAGTATATCGGCATCGTCCTTGTTCTTGAATAAGACCCGCACACGCTATGTCCGTTCATATCCATTCAAGCAGATAAAATACGCCCCATTGTCGGACATCAGTCAATTTGACTGCCGCCTCACCGGAACTTTTTATCTGGATGCTTCTTGTATGTCTCACAGTGCCGCTCAAAAAAACACCACTCATGCAGGTCGTCTCTTCATGATTACGGCTCCATCCGGAGCCGGCAAAAGCTCGTTGGTTAAAGCGCTTTTGGAAAACGATCCCGAAATTGAACTGTCGATTTCTCACACCACGCGTTCGCCTCGCCCGGGTGAGGTGAACGGCCGCGAATACCACTTTATTTCCGTCAATGAGTTCGAGGAGCGCAAGGCTCGCGGAGAATTCCTTGAGTCTGCCCTTGTACACGGCAACTATTACGGTACGAGTCGTGTTTGGATTGAGCAGCGAATGGCGGCCGGCAAAGACGTTCTGCTGGAAATTGACTGGCAGGGAGCCCGACAGGTACGCTCTCAATTTGAAGGAACCGTGGGCATCTTCATTCTGCCGCCTTCCATTGATGCCCTTGAAGCGCGACTGCATAAACGTGGTACTGACAGTGAAGCAACCATCACGCGCCGTCTGATGGGAGCTGGGGCTGAAATTGCCCACGCTCCCGAATTTGAGTTCGTTATAATTAACGATAGCTTTGACGTTGCTTTGTCGCAACTGATCTCCGTAGTGACAGCCTCGCGCCTGAACTTCCAAAATCAGGCCGCACGCCATCGTGAGCAATTTATCTCGCTCGGCGTCCCTGTCTGATCCCTACCCCGCTGCAACGACTTCCTACTTTTATAAAAGAAAAATGGCACGCATTACTGTTGAAGATTGCATGAAGAAGATTCCGAACCGCTTTGAAATGGTTCTCTGCGCGGCATACCGCGCTCGTCAGCTCAACGACGGTCACGCACCGCGCGTTGATGCCAAGGACAAGAACACCGTGATCGCTCTGCGTGAAATTGCGCAGGGTAGTGTGTCGCGTGAAATGCTGGAACGCGTTTCCTAATTTCTTGCTTCACTCGGGCAACGGACAACCGTTGCGTTGCCCGCAAGCGAAACCAAGCGTTGCCTATCCTATAAAACTATTTGGGCAGCGCTTTTTTATTTCTAATCATTTTTCGGAAAAGGTCCTATGCTGTTTACCGCCCCTCAAACAGCCCCGGCAACGACTCTGCCCGGCATCATTCGACCTCAACACCCTCATTCCGGTCAGCCCGATGAAGACGACTACGATGCGGCCTATCTGGACGCTCGTGCCGATGACATTGTTGGTCAGGAAGCCGACCTCCCTCTTTTCTCTCCCGTTGAAAAAGTCACCAAAGTCGTCACCTCTTCCGAACTGCTCGCCCGTTGCAGTCAGTTTCTTTCTAAAGCAGACGTAGAACGCGTTCGTCAGGCATTTATGTACGCTGACGATGCGCATCTGGGGCAATTTCGCAAATCCGGCGAACCATACATCACGCATCCGCTTGCGGTAGCCAATATTCTTGCCGAGTGGCGTCTTGACTCCACCACCATATGCGCGGGTCTTATGCACGATGTGCTCGAAGATACGCCTGTAGCCAAAATTGAAATGGTTGAACGCTTCGGCGTGGAGGTGGCGGAACTCGTTGACGGCGTCAGTAAACTCGACAAATTGCGTTTTTCTTCCAACGAAATCGCGCAGGCTGAAAGTTTCCGCAAGATGTTGCTCGCCATGAGCCGCGATGTACGCGTGATCTTCGTGAAGCTCGCCGACCGTCTGCACAACCTGCGCACCCTCGGGGTGATGCGTCCGGACAAACGTCGCCGCATCGCCAAAGAAACGTTGGAAATCTATGTACCGATTGCGCACCGCCTAGGGCTCAATACCGTTTTCCGCGAACTGCAGGAGTTGTCCTTCTTCAACCACTACCCGCGTCGTTACGAAATTCTTCGTGAAAATGTGATTCTGACACGCGGAAATCGTAAGGCTGTTCTGGAACGTATTTTGCGTGAGACTCGTTCAGCATTACCCAAATGCGGCATTGTGGCGCAAGTCCAAGGAAGAGATAAGACCATCTACGGTATATACAACCGCATGCGTGACACGCATGCTTCCTTCTCTGATGTTTTGGACATCTACGGCTTTCGTGTAATCGTTCGTACGCGCGAAGAGTGCTATCTCACTTTGTGCGCCTTACACCAGCTCTATAAACCTGTTCACAATCGCTTCAAGGACTTCATTGCGATCCCGAAAGCAAACGGTTACCGAAGTCTTCATACAACCGTTATCGGTCCTTACGGCACCCCTGTCGAGTACCAGATTCGCACGGAAGAAATGCACCGCATTGACGAGATGGGCATTCTTTCTCACTGGATCTACAACGACAGCATGGATACCAGCGGTATCCAAAACATGGTGAAGTCTTGGCTGCAAAGTCTGATGGAAATTCAGCGCACCAGTGCTGACAGCAGTGAGTTCCTTGAAAACATCAAGATCGACCTCTTCCCGGATCGCGTCTATGTCTTCACACCAAGAAGCAAGATCGTGAGTTTGCCGCAAGGCTCCTGCCCTGTTGACTTTGCCTATCAGATTCACACCGATGTCGGCAACAAGGCCATCGGCTGCCGCATCAACGGAGAGCAGCAACCATTGTCCACGCCGCTGAAGAACGGCGACATGGTCGAGATCATCACAGCGCCCGATGCAGAACCCGATCCTCAGTGGATCAGCTTTGTGCGCAGCGGTAAAGCTCGTGCAGAAGTCCGCCAGTATCTGCGCACGCGCAATCCTGAAGAATCGGAAGCTTTGGGTCGTAAAGTGCTCGCCAAAGCTGCCCAGGAAGCACAGCTCAACCTTCAAGCTATTCCTGAACCCATTTGGCGTGAAGTGCTTCGTGATGCTTCCATCGGAACACGCGAACAACTCTATATTGATATTGGTCTGGGGCACATGCCGGCAGCCGGCATCATCGGTCAAATCAAGACTTTGCTACAGGTAAAAAAACCGGAACATCCTGCAAGTGAAACCACGGTGACCATCCGAGGCACCGAAGGTATGGCCGTTCAGTTAGCGACCTGTTGCCATCCCGTACCCGGCGACAATATTTGGGGCTTCATGCGCAAAGGACATGGGCTTTCCGTACATCGCGCTGACTGCGAACACGTTGCGCGAGGACGGCAAAATGCCCCGCAACGTTGGATGCCGTTGGCGTGGCAAGCCGAAAGCGCCGAAGAGGCTCGCTTCTTTGTGCCGCTGGATCTGGAAATCACCGATGATCGGGCAACATTGGCTTCCGTCGCCACAGAACTCAGTTCTGCTGGATCGGCTATTGTGGGAGTCAACGTTGAGCCTAATAAAGAAGGTAAGGAATCTTTGAACTTGATGATTCAGGTTCGAAGCCGACTGCACTTGATGCACATCATGCGAGCGCTCAAACGGATCCCGACTGTGTTGAGCGTAGCTAGACGCTTGGATGGCGACAAGCGCATCTTCTTGCCGACTGAGGATCGGTAGAGACAGAGCGGGCTCCTTTCGGAGCCCCTTTGCTTTATCGTTTAAATTTTGCCGCCGTGATTTTTCAGGTAGTAGTACCGTACGTACTTGGCCATTGTGTAGAAGTAGTGGTTCATGGAGAAAATGAAGCCAAGCTTCCCATCCAAGAACCCTCGATTGATGAAGTAGACCTTGAAGAAAGCCCAGAGCGGTCTTAACACAACATCTCTGAAGAAATAGCAATTCCTGCCTTCATCAAGATATTTGTCTGCGGCCAGTCTGCTGTAGAGATCTATTTTCCGGTAATACGCATCCCAGTTTCGGTATGTGAAATGGATCAGTCGCCCCTTGAGCTTTTGGCTCGGATAAGGAGTCACAATTGCCGGATGTACCTTACCAACAACACTAGCTCCCTCACGAGGCATCAGTCGAAGAACCCAGTCCGGTCTTAAAGCACCATGCTTAACGATGCCAGAAGCAAAATGGTTTTCTCTTTGAACCATGTAGGAATGCGTTTGACTGCCCCCCTTAACAACCATACGTATGGAGTCTCTCAACACAGGAGTGACCCGTTCATCGGCATCCAATAAGAAAACCCACGGTTGGGTTGCTTGTTCAATACCATACGTCTGCTGGGCTCCCCAGTCCCCATTCATAGAGTGAGCAAATACCTTCGCTCCAAGTTCTGTGGCGATATCGACTGTTTTATCCGCGCTCTCATCATCAATCACGATTAGCTCTTTTGCAAAAGAGCAACTCTCGAGACAGTCACGAATATTTATTTCTTCATTCTTTGCCAACAGAACAACACTGACAGGCAATTTGTTCTCAGCCATAACCAATCCTGATTGTCAATCCGTTCTTGAGCACATGCTACACATACTCGACCGATATGATTTCTAAGCTTTCAACACGGGCCGGATGATCAGTAGTTGCTGGCGTAGGCAATCGGACACAATCCCCTTCCCTTTGTTTCAGGAACACACGAGCAATCGGACTCACCCAGCTCACGTCACCATTTTCCGGATCCGCTTCATCAATTCCAACGATACGAATCGTGTGTTCAGTTCTTGTCGTCAGGTTCTCATAGGTAACCGTCGCGCCGAAAAACACCTGATCCGTAGGCGGACGTTTTGTAGGATCGACGACCTCCGCACTTTCAATTCGTTTATTCAGAAAACGTATGCGGCGATCAATTTCGCGTAAACGTCTTTTTCCGTACTGGTAGTCTCCGTTTTCAGAACGATCCCCATTGCTTGCCGCCCAACTGACCGCGTTTACAATGCTCGGTCGCTCAACATTAACCAAATGCTCGCGCTCATCTAGCAGACGTCGGTAGCAAGTTGGTGTCATGTAATTTTTTGTATTCGCCGGGAGTCCGGGAAGCTTGACCTCTTCACCGTCCTCATCTTCCATCAACATTTCAGTTGTCATTTGTCCAACCAACCCCGCTCTATTGCCGATATTTACCGCGCATCTGTAGATAAGCCGGCACCCACTTTTTAAGTGGAGCCGCGTCAATCTCTTTCCAATCTTTAAGGTTGTGTCCTTCCAGCGCTCCGCTCATTTTGACGAGTAACACCTCGTCACCCGCTACGATAGCGTCCTCGTTGTAACTGTCGACAAAAAAGACTTCTCTTCCTTTGGGATCAAAAAGATTCTTGCCTACACTAAAGTCTTCAATGGGATTTTGAACAGCCAATACTCTTTTCAACAGAGTGGCTCCCACATCGTATGCTGTCGTGCGGTGGGTAATTTGTTGTGCAGGCATTTCAGGCCATGCAATCACAAGCGGAATTTTGATCTGAGCATCAGAAAAATTTCCGTTGTGCCCCCAGTAGTTCAGCTTGGAGTCATTGAACTCTTCCCCGTGATCGGAAGTCACAATCACTATCGTATCCTTCAAGCGATCGTTCTTCTCGAGGATCTGTAGCACTCGACCAATCAATACATCCTGCCAATAGGCGGCATTTTTATAGCGGTTAAAATATTCCCTCGGATCAAAGTCAGGAGAGAGTTTTAATCGATCAACCTCTTGCCAATAATCGTCATAGGGAACATCTAGGTCTTCAGGGAAATCCAGAGAGTGCACGCTATCCAAAAACATGAAACTCATGAATTTTTTATTTGTATCGCGTTGCTCCAGCCATTTTTCAAAATCATCCACACTATCACGATCCCGTTCCGCAGTTGTCTCACCGGTGTCAGATCCCATGCGCAAGGGGCTTACACTGGAAAAGACGGTCGCGTAAAACTCGGGTTTAAGTAACGTTGCAGTCGCAAACGCTGTAATCTCATACCCCGCCTTTTGGAAACCCGTTACCAATGAAGAGGGAACATTCGTTGACAACGCACTCTGCCAATAGAATGGTGGGAGTCCGTAAAACAAACTAAAAACGCCAGCACGAGTTGCATTACCAGCAGAATAATGCTCTTGAAAAACTAATGCCTGATTTTGCAGTTTCGTTAGATTTGGCATCGTCTTTGCATCTAAAATATCAGCACGCAAAGAATCTATAGCCAAAATCAACACATTGAGATCCGTTCCCTTTCCAAGGGTAAGCGCATTGAGCGGATAGTGAAAACTGCCAACTTTCTGAGACAGACTTAATTTCTCTTCTCCGACTGCCACAAATCCAAACTTAGACAAGAATGTATTTGCCCAAATAGGGTAGTAAAGAGGAATCCGCTCGGCCAAAACTGTCACCGATTTGACATTCTGGGAAACGCTGTAAGCACTTACCGCATTTACAACTAGATAGCCTACCAGGATGCCCACGCAGGGCCATACAGCTTTGGTAGTCACCTTCTTACTCACCCAGATCAGTATCAAAGACACAACGGCAAGGCAAACAACCAAAAATGCAATTTTTATCATCATGCCGGTGGAGAAGGAAAAAACCTCTCGCCCACCGACTAGGGCAAGATCAATCATCGCCCAATTGATATGGAAGCGATACTGCTGGTAAACAAATGTATCTGAAACTAGCGCGACCAGCAAAACAAACGTTAAAACAAAAACAACTACGTGCCCTACTTTGGAACTGAAGCGGGATAGCGGCAATACCAACAGCAACTGAAGGAAGAAATTCCCGATAAAAAACACACCTGCTGCGGCACTGAAAACATACAGGTACTGCCACCATTGGGTCCCTGGCAATCCTGTTAGATAGCGCAAAGCGATAACAGCTCCGACAACAGCAAACAAAACTGCCAGCCAACCTATTTGGTTGACTTTCGAACGAAATGTCCACTTACTGCTCATGATTAGATGCAAAATCAGAAAGATTGCGATGTCGGATGGGGAGTTTTTACCGTATCACTCTTCGATTGCGGTTTGATATATGCCGCCGTGCCCCATAGAGGAATAGTGGAAAGACTGTGTTTGAAGCTCCCTGACGTTTCTCGTGTCGAATAGGAGAGATACATAAGAGTCTGGCTCTCTTCGTCAAAAATGCGACGAATTTTTAATGTCTTGAGAAAAACACTCTTAGATTTCTCGAAAACTACCTCTCCCGTTTTTCCTTTCTTGATTCGAGCAATCATTTCCGGAGTAATTTCTCCGGTTTGACGGCAGCTCACTGCACTGTCTGACGGATCAGACAACGAAAGATTTGCTTCAATGCTTGCAACGTGGCAGGTAACTCCAGGCACAAGCGGATCGACAAAACTATTCAGTTTTATGTCTTTAAGCGTAAAAATGCCCAATGACACATCTGCGACTTCATTGTCAGAACAAGAGGTCAGAGATAACGTTCCTGAAATAACCAGCGCAAATGCAAGGATTTTTTTCTTCACAACAAACTCTGTCTTCTAAAAAAACAAATAACTGTGAGCAAAAATTTGCTCTTCAGCAGTTAGACCCATAGCTGATTTAGATAGCCGCTGACATCACTTCCTTTTCAGAAGCAAACTGTATGTTGTACAAGTGCTCGTAATAACCCTTTCTTTGCAACAATTCCTCATGCTTGCCAACTTCACAAATTTGGCCATCCTTCATCACAACAATCTTGTCGGCACCAATAATCGTGGAAAGACGGTGTGCAACAACAAAAGTGGTGCGCCCTTGCATGAGTCCATCAAGCGACTTTTGGATGTATTTTTCGCTTTCCGTATCCAGAGCGCTTGTGGCCTCATCCAGAAGCAAAATCGGTGCATTTTTCAAAAGCGCTCTGGCGATTGAAATGCGCTGTTTTTGGCCACCAGACAATCTACTACCAGCCTCCCCAACCGGGGTATCCAATCCCTTAGGCAGGGTTTCAATAAACGGCATCAAGTACGCTGCGCGAGCAGCTTCCTCAATCTGCTCTCGCGTTGCACTCTCATTGCCATATGCGATATTCGCGGCGATCGTGTCATCAAACAAAATGACATCCTGACTCACTAATGAAATCTGATCTCGTAAACTCTTTAGGGTCACCGAACTCTGCGCTACTCCATCGAAGTAAATTTCTCCCTTAGTGGGAATCCAGAATCGCGGTATCAGATTTATAAGAGTTGTTTTACCTGCTCCCGAAGCTCCCACGAGAGCCACGGTCTCTCCAGCTTGTACCTCAAGAGAAAACTCTTTAACAGAAGGCTTGTCTGCTCCATCATATTGATGTGTAACTTCTACAAATCGGACATCACCGCGAACATTCTTAAGCTCATTTTCTCCCGGATCCTTTTCTTCGAGTTCATCGAGCATTTCAAAAATACTCTCGGCGGCAACACGTACGCGTGACGTTGCGCCATTTAGAGAAGAAAGATGCCGAATTGGCGTCAGCAATAAAAGCAACGCAGACAGGAACGTAATGAAATCGCCCAACGTGAGCATTCCATGTTGAGCTTGCAAAAGAGCAACAATTACAACGATACTAACGGCGCACATGCTTACAAAATGAGTCATCGGAGTACCAGCCCCGGACACCATCTGCATTTGAAGTGCAAGTTTTTTCATGAGCCCATTAGCTCCCATGAAACGTTGTTGCTCATATTGATACGCGTCGTAAATTTTGACCATCCGTTGCCCTTTATACCCCTCCTGTACAACGCTAGTTAGATCGGCCAATGCTTGCTGAAAACCACCACCGTATCGACGAATTTTCTTTCCGACCCAACGAATGATGAGAGCCAAAAAAGGAGCTACAACAAAAGAAACAAGAGAAAGCTGCCAGTTGTAATAAAACAGCACACCAAGCAACGCTATGATCTGAAGTGAATCTCTGAAAATTGTGGCAATTAGTTCAGCTGCCGTTCCAAGAGCCGTTCCCGCTTGATTAATAAAAACGGACACCACCGTCCCAGAGTTTCTGCTTTGATAGGTTTCGGCAGGCCACCGAAGCACCCGAGAAAAAAGTTGAGTACGAAACCTGTACAGAATATCTTGAGAGATTTTCTGCAAAAAGTACGAACTGGTAAACGACGAAAGCCCGTAGGCAAATGAAATAATCAGCAGGGAACCCGGAGCCCACCAGACTGCAGTCGGATCCTTTTCGTAAAACCCCTTGTCCGTCAACTGACCGACCAAGAGAGCGATCAACGACGAGGATCCTGCGGTTACAACCATGGCACACATTGCAAACGCGAGCCACTTTTTGTAGCTCAGGACATGAGAAAAAAGGCGTCGCACGGCGTCCTGTTGCTTGCCGTCCACCCAATCCTTAGTGTTGTTCTCGATGCTTAGACTCATTAAAAGGAATCCTTCGATTATTCAGATTTTGATCGTGAGATTTTACAATGTGCCCTTACAAGGTTGGAGCATAGGCAAGCTTTTGAAATAGACGAGTCCTCTGCACAATCGTGTTTGTTGCTTAATTTCTTTATCGTTACTAGGTTTTCTCTATGCCTACTGTTCTCTGCCGGCTCCCTAACCATGTTGGCGATTGCTGCATGTGCCTTCCAGCTCTACGACTCCTTGCTGCAAGTGGATTTACACCAGCTCTAGTTGGTAAACGTTGGGCAGAGGATCTAATGGCCGGCATGGGATGGCGCTTCGACCCAATTGAAGGAAAGGTTTCAGAAGACCTTTCTCGCATCCGTTACCTCGCTCAAAACGCTAATGCCTCTCAGGGATTGTTGTTCCCCAATTCTTTTGGTTCAGCTCTCCTCTTTAAGTTAGGTCGGCTCAAGACTACGGGACTGAAAACAGATATGCGCTCCTTCATTCTGGACAATGGCATTCCTGAGCCTGGAGCCATGCATGAAGTCGAACGCTTTTTCTATGTTGCCCACGAAGCCATTAAATCTTGGGGAGCCACACCGGCTTTTGATAAGGTTCCCGAACGTCTCAGTCTTGTCTTGATGAAGAGACATGAGGCGGCAGCCAAAAATCTCATTGAGCAATACAAGATCCCTTCTAGGTTCGCTCTCCTAGCCCCCATTGCCCGCGGCAAACATCAAGGCAAGGCAAAACACTGGGAACATTTCAATGACCTCGTCAAGCCTTTGCGGGATAAAGGCATTGAACCAATTGTCTTTCCTTCTCTACGAGAAGAAGCATTAGCCAAAGCGGCGTGTCCTGATGCAACTATCTTACCTCCCACAACGTTAGGAAACTTCGCAGCGATCGCAAAGCGAGCTCAGGTGGTCATCGCCAATGATTCCGGCGTCAGTCATATTGCTGCAGCTGTCGGTGCAAAGCAGATTACCCTGGTCGGAGTTACAGATACCAAACGCACCGGGCCGTGGAATCCCGACGCCATCGTACTTGGAGAAAACGGCCGCTGGCCGTCAGTGAATGAGGTGATCAACAAGCTTCCTTCATAGTCGTCAATGACACAATTAACACCTTCGTAATCTCATCAAGGTACCAATAAATTCAATTTGGCACATTAAAGGCAACATGAACAACAGAGTAGGAATTATTTGCAATCGTCTTGCATCTAATGGTGGAATGGAGTCTCACGCTCTCAGCATTATTTCTGAATTGGACAGAATTGGTTATACCCCCGTTATTTTTACGAGAAATCACAAGTCTTTACCTGAACTTGAAAAATATGAAATTTTTTCTTGTTCTACAAAAATGATTCCAAGAGCCATTGAAGATTGGTATTTTTCTCGCTGGCTAAAAAAAGTAAAACAACATAAGAATATCAACGCTTTCATCGGCTTTTGCAGGAATACTGAAAGTGATATCCTGTTTTGCGGCGGGACACATCGTGGATTTTCCTCAACTCGAAAAAGTCGTGTTATTTACGATAGTATCATTAACAATTTTGAGGACATTGCTTTTAAAAAAGCTAAATTCATTCTTCCGGCTTCAAAATTTATGGCTCAGGAGTTGCAATCCCTATATCGGGTGAAGCCAGACAAAATTATCATAGCCTATCCTCCGATATCATCAAAAAAATTTAGCCGCCTTCCTATTTCTGAACGCACGCAAGCCCGAATTGAGCTTGGCTTAAGTCCACAAAAGACTGTTTTATTATTTCCCTCTGCATCCGGGCACGATAGGAAAGGACTTCCACTCATTTTGAACAGCTTAAAAGGCATTAACAATATTGAGCTGGCCATTGCCGGGAAACCAGTAAATACCGATAATCCTGCTGTTGTATCAATTGGATATCAAAACAATATGGAAAGGGTATACAATGCGGCAGATTATACAATACTAGCCTCCTGTTACGAGCCCTTTGGAATGGTTGGGATTGAAAGCATTCTCTGCGGTACTCCCGTCATTCTTGCCGACAATATTGGTTGTACTGAAGTTATTTCAGATACCGCTTGCCAAACCTTTTCTAGAACAGCTCCTCAGGACCTACATTCTTTATTGATAAATCTGCCCCCCACATACCAAACTACCGAACAAGATTTGCTTTATAACCCCTCTGTCGAGCATCAAGTCAAAATATTGTTATCTCTGCTAGAAAAGACCTAAGATCAATAACAATTACGAAAGACATTCAATCGCAAATATTAATTTTATCCAAATTTCGTGCAAAAGAGAAAATCATCACTAGCCTTCGTCTCCATAAACAATCAAGTTCACAGAATCCTTAATATTACTTCTTTATAACCATGAACGAAGCACTTTCAAATCCAAAAATAGCAATCGTACTTCCTGTATACAATGTAGCCCCCTATCTAAAAGAGTGCTTGGATTCAATCATAAAGCAAACTTACTCAAACTTCACTATTTTTGCTATTGACGATGGCTCGACAGACGATTCGCCTAACATTCTTGATAAATATGCTTTAAAAGACAAGCGAATACGTGTCTTCCATCAAGACAACAAAGGCTTATCAGCCGCCCGAAATTTCGCACTCGAGTTAATTGAAAAAGACCTTTCTTACAAATTTATTTCGTTCATTGATAGCGATGACACTATTTTTATCAATTTTCTTGAAGAACACTTAAAATATATCAACAAAACAAATTCAGATGTATCAATTTGTGGCTTTTTAAAATTTTCAAATAAAAATAACCATTACCAACAAAATTCATTCCTTGACGAGCATATCCTTTCTAAGGATGAATTTATCAATTTAATTTTTTCTCAAAAAAAATGGAGCAATGCCTGTGGAGCCGGCGGAATGGTTTGGAAGCAACTTTATAGAGCAGACAAAATATGTGGTTTACGCTTTCCTGACAATCTTCTAGTATTAGAAGATGAACCCTTCAATGTTTTTGTGGCTTGTCACGCTTCTCGCTTTATTTACTTCCCAAAAGCGCTATACTGTTATAGGCAAGGACAAAATACGCTTTGTCGAAATAAAAATTTCCCACAACAAAAAATAAATGGAAGAAAATTATGTCTTGAATATAGCTCATATCTTGACGAATTTTCGCAATTAGCAATCTTCTCTGCCTATGCGGAAGCCGCAATCTCACTGTTAAAAAAAGAGCTTCCTGCTCCAGATTTAAGACCTTATAAAATACAACTAAAGCGTGCTGTTCAATGCGGCTTGTTACGAAAAAAAATATTTTTATTTTTTTTATTATTCTGTTATTTACCTCAATGTTCAAAACTTTACATTTCGCTACGAAAAAAATTTAGAAAATTAAGATCATCTCTTGGTCTCCGTATCTAATTTCTAGATGACCTTATAAGCAACCAAATGTTCTGAATATAGCCTATTGAGACCTCTGACAGGAAGTTGATCGCTTGAACGCGGATGCAAACGTTCCAGTCTGGATTTTATTGAACAACGGATTCTCAGATGAGTTCTGAAACAGTTTTTATCCGCCTAAAAGATTAAGAAGACATGTCGGATCAGTCGATTTTGCCTTCGTATCCCATCAAAAACCTTTGTTTGGAACACACTCTTGTTGCTTTACTAATTGAGTAGATTCGGAAAGGTGCAATGTCTACCTCAGCTACGGCTACTACTTCCGGAATCTGCATCAGGACGGTTCAAAGATGGTTACGGAAATACGGCTCCGGTAGCGAGTTCCGTCGTACTATTGATTCCAGTTTGATCGAGACTGGAAACCATACTATGGGAAACAATAAGGTTTGCATCAGCTGTGCAAACAGAACGCAGTACGCCGCTGGTGTCAAGCATGATGACTTCTTCACTGAGTAGGACAGTCTTGCGTTTACTGTATGAGGCTGATCGGAGCAGACGGGAGTTTCTGGTCGGCTGCCGACGGCAGAGAGCCGGCCTGATGGGCATTTTGGACGAAAAAGGGGCTCTAGATCTGGTGTATGCCTGTGCCGATTCTGCGTCACAAATAAAGAATCTCCACCGATTAATTAATGGAGCCATGGCTCGTTGCACCGAACGATTTCCCCTGGGAAAAAGTTTTTTTAGCAAGCTAGAGCTGATGGATTCGCTATAAATTTCGAGTACTTACACAAATCAAGAATATGTCAGCCCTACCTTCTAGCGAGTCCGTTTAGTGTATTCTCTTTACTGTTCAGCGTTAATGATTGTATGTATATTTAGCGGAAACTACACCAGTAAGCCCTTTCAACCGATTCATTAAATGATCTGACGGTGCGTAGCGATTCCCTAACCAAATATTTGCTTTCTTTTCTCGAGTAACCACAGAAACTTCACAACAAACTGCGTCATTATCGCTGGATTGCCCACTTTGCAATATTTGAGCAAGCTTTTCTAGCGAGGTTTCATCTGTAATTTCTACAGTAAGCAAAGCATCTCGATGAATTCTTATCTCTTCAATTGTGATTGCTTTATCACAAACGAATGACATTCCTCCGCTGCGTTCATCCTTGCGCCCCTTGCCGGTGAAAATGAGCATCTCATCAGGCTTGAGCATGTCCTTGTAGTTTTCGTATGCCTTTGCGAACACGAGGACATCCATCGTAGTTTGCCCATCGCTTAGCGCCACAACGGCAAAAGTGCCTCGCTTGCCTGCAATGGTGCGCACACTTTGCACAATACCGGCGATAGTCTGTTGTTCTCGGCTATCTCTGACATCTTTAAAAGGAATGGAAAAGTTACGAGCTTCAACACGGTAGGAATCGAACATATCGCCCGTCAGACAAAAACCGAAAGCGTCTCGTTCAAGCGTATAGAGCGTCCGATCATCCCAACGTTCCGCCTTTTTCCAATTGACGATTCGTTCGTCTTCTCCATTTTCATCAGCAAAGAGACTCGCCTGTCCAATTGATGCTGCCACAGCCTGCCCTGCCTGAATGGCGTTCTCGACGTTTCCGAAAAGCTTCCCTCGATCCTTATCCAACGAGTCGAAAGCTCCTGCCTTGATGAGTTGTTCCAACACCTTTCGGTTCATGGAATGCACACGAGCAGCAACGTCGAAAATATCCAAGAACGGACCATTCAACAGTCGCTCGTGTAGCAAATCTTCGACAATATTCTGTCCGACCCCCTTAATGGCACCCAAACCAAAACGAACGGTCTTTTCATCGGGAACCGTAAAGAACCATTCGCTGATATTGATATCCGGCTGAAGAACGGTCACGCCCATTTCACGGGCGTCTTCCACCAACTCTCGCATCTTTTCGCCCTGGTTCATCACCAGACACATGTTGCCCGCAATAAAGCATGCCGTGTGGTGCACCTTTAGGTATGCCGTCTGCCAAGCAACGTACGAGTATGCGGCTGCATGCGACTTGTTAAAGCCGTAACCCGCGAATTTCTCCATCAAGTCGAAGATTTCGGTTGCCGTTTCTGCGGTAACGCCGCGTTCTGCCGCACCTTGAATGAAGACGGCACGCTGGCGCTTCATTTCTTCGACATTTTTCTTACCCATAGCACGACGCAAAAGGTCGGCGCCGCCCAACGAATAGCCGCCGATGGCTCGTGCGACCAGCATCACCTGTTCCTGATAGACCATGATGCCGTAGGTTTCTCGAAGAATGGGTTCCATACGGGGATCAAGATACTCCACCTTCTCTCGACCGAACTTACGGTCAATGAAGTGAGGAATCTGATCCATCGGCCCAGGTCGATAAAGTGCGTTCAGGGCAACAAGGTCTTCCAGGCAGTCAGGCTTTGCTTGTCGCAACTGTTCACGCATGCCGTCCGATTCAAACTGGAACACGGCCCCTGTATTCCCCTGTTGGAAGAGCTCCAGCGTTTTCTTGTCGTCGGTCGGGATTCGCGACAGATCAAACTTAGCGCCAGGATTGAGTCGATCAATGTACTCTGCAGCCTTCGTCAGTATCGTCAGTGTTGTCAGCCCCAGGAAGTCAAACTTCACAAGGCCAACATTTTCAATGTCTTTTTTATCGAACTGACTGACCGTATTTTCGGGCTTGCCATCTGCGTTATAGAGCGGACAGAAATCCGTCAGTTTGCTCGGTGCAATCAGAACGCCTCCCGCATGCATACCCAGGTTGCGAGTCAAGCCCTCGAGTTTTTGAGCGTAGCTCATCAACTCGACATAATCCTCCCTCTCAGCCATTTCTTTAAACGCAGGTTCCATCTCGGCTGCTTTTGCAAGCGTCACGTCAAGGCCCGGCTTTTGAGGGATCAATTTGGCCAGTTCGTCAACCTTTTTGTAGTTCATATTGAGCACCCGGCCGACGTCTCGAACCACAGCCTTTGCGCCCATGGCACCGAACGTAACGATCTGGCTCACTGCATCCACACCATAGGTACGCTTCACGTACTCAATGGTGCGATCACGGTTGTGCTGACAGAAGTCAACGTCAAAGTCAGGCATCGAAACGCGTTCCGGATTGAGGAAACGTTCGAACAGCAATCCATAATGCAACGGATCCAAGTCCGTAATACCCAACGCATAGGCCACAAGAGAACCAGCACCGGACCCGCGACCGGGCCCCACTGCCACACCGTTTCGTTTGGACCAGTTGATAAAGTCCTGCACGATAAGGAAGTAACCGGGAAACTTCATGGACGAGATTGTCTTGAGCTCGTAGTCCAAGCGTTCGATATATTCCGGGCGGCGAGCATCTCGCTCCGCCTTATCCGGATACAAAAACTCAAGACGGCGCTCCAAACCCTCATGCGAGAGCTGCACCATATATTCGTCAAGTGACACACCTTCCGGAGTCGGAAACAGCGGCAACTGAGGCTTTTGCAAAACTCCGTCCAGATTGCAGCGTTGAGCAATCACTACCGTGTTGTCAATAGCCTGAGGAATGTCAGCAAAGAGCGCTCTCATCTCCTCTTCGGTCTTCAGATACTGCTCTTCCGTATAAAGCTTCGGACGATGGGGATCCGCCAACACGTATCCACCGGCAATGCAGCAGCGCACTTCATGAGCATTGAAATCTTCTCGATGCAGGAACTGCACCGGGTGTGTCGCCACCATGGGCAATCCCGTCTCAACAGCCAACTCGGCAACATGCGCCACAACCGCTTCATCGTTTTTTCGGCCGGCTCGTTGCACTTCTAAATAAAAACGCCCCGGGAAGGCC
>ERZ791923.1121-NODE-1121-length-31720-cov-13.966051_pt1 | contig 31720 bp, 32 predicted proteins | sample MGYA00510133_ERZ791923 | MGnify/ENA primary metagenome ERZ791923 (study PRJEB30046, sample SAMN00792106) | human gut metagenome | study: EMG produced TPA metagenomics assembly of the A metagenome-wide association study of gut microbiota in type 2... | reverse complement strand
TAGCATTTACCATATTTGAATATGTAGTATCTGTGGTATTAGAAAGTTTATTTGGCTTAAGATGGTGGGACTATTTATGTAAATTTGTTTTATAAAAATTATTCTTCTGAAACTTTGAATTGTAACAATAAATTTAAAAAGAGGCATAAATTTTAAATTAAATCATTGCAATATTTATCTTTTTATAGTATTATAAACAAAAATAACAAAGAAATATAGGGGGATATATGGAAAAAGAAAAATTAATTGAAACAAAGCAATTAACAGAAAAACAAAAATTATTAATGTACTTTTTTACATACTCATTTTTAGGCTGGATATTAGAAACAGTCTTTTGTGTACTAACATTGGGAGTATTTAACAAAAGAGGATTTTTATATGGACCAGTTTGTCCAATATACGGATTTGGAGCAATAATTTTAATAGAAAGTTTGAAAAAAATAAAAACAAATACAGTAGGAAAGTTTTTTATTTCTATGATAGCATTTACCATATTTGAATATGTAGTATCTGTGGTATTAGAAAGTTTATTTGGTTTAAGATGGTGGGACTACACAGGCGAACCATTTAATTTTCAAGGGAGAATAAGCCTTGCTTATTCAATTGCTTGGGGGATAATAGGAACTATTTTTGTTGAAAAAATTCATCCTTTTGTAAAGAAACAACTTGAAAAGATTACAACAAAAATTCCTCATAAAGTTCAAATTTGTTTATTAATTTTATTTTTAGCAATTATTATAATTGACTTTATGATGTCTATAACTAGGTATTCAATTGCTTTGTATTAATATATAAAAAAGTAAGATATAAAATTTTTAAATTTATATCTTACTTTTCCATTTTTAATCGTCTGAAAAGGAAAAATTAAACATTTGTTTCAACAAGTTTTTCTAATTTTGCAGTATTTTTCATAATTAGATAAAATATTTTGGTATCCATAATAATTAACTCCAATCTATCTATATTAATTATAGCAAATTTTAATAAATAATATGTCAAAATTTGTCGAATAAGATAAAAAATAAATAATCTAATCCTTTTTAATCAAAAATGTATATTTTTTACTTATAAAATGATATAATGGGCAAAATATAAATTAAAAGGGAGATTAGAAAGGTGAAAAAGAAATTAATAATAACCTTAACTATAATTGTTATAATCTTAATAATTATAATGTGTATAATAATTAATAATAAAAAATCTAATGAAAATAATGAAAAAACTGATAGCACTGTAATATATGATAAAGATGGAAAAATTATATACGATATTTCAAAAAAAAATGAAATCACAGATATTATTAAAGATACAGTTATTCAAGGGATAGTGGAACTAAATCATAATGGATATATTTATATATTTAATGGACAACATTTTGGAGAATTTGGATTAGAAATGGAAGAATATACAAGAGCAATTTTTAAAGATAATAATCAGACCTGTATAGATTATTTGACATTACAAAAATACGATACAAGTTATATACAAGAAGGAGATATACTAATTTGTAGTGGGGATTTAAGTAAAAAAGGTTATAGTATGGGAGACAATGATTTTGATACTAAAGATAATGCTATTATTGTTTTAAAATCAAATGTCTATAATCAAATGAAAAAAGATGCGTTAATTGGAAAAAGAACATATTCTTCAATTGTAACTGTTGGTGATGAGTATGTTGAGTCAGGATATGTGTATTTAAAATATAGTTTAGAAGATGATACTCATTCAGATACTGGTTATAATTTTCCATTTGCAGTAAAAGCGTATATTGAAGATGACACTAAAGTTATTGGAGATTTGAAAAAAGGTAAAAGAATAAAAGTTACATATAAAGATGAAAATGCTGATTTTGATAACATGAAATTGCAATCAATAGAAGTTATAGAAAATTAATATTTATTTGTCAATAAGTAATAAGTTTTGGAGGAGAAATAATGGAAAAAATAAAGAAATATATTCCCCAAATTATATTGTTAGATACTATACTTTATATGCTAATAATTGTTACATTATATTTTATTTTATCTTCATTTAAATTAATGTTTAGAGAATGGATATATATAGTATCTGCTGTAATAATTATAGGTGGTTTTGTTGCTGGTATAATACAATTACTCTTAAAAATAAAGGAAAAAATTTTAAGGAATGTTTTAATAGGAATAGTTATTATTTTATTATTACTATCAACTCCAGCAATTTTCTTTTTAGGAGCATTTAGTTATATGCCTGAACATATTGTCAGAAAAGATGGAAAGAATTATGTAGCATATGTAAATGGATTTTTAAGAACATATGTGTATTATTATGATTATAAAAACATATTTGTAGTTGGAAATCAAAAAAGAATAGAAGAAGACTATGGTAAAGGTGGATTTGATCCAATAGAAAATAAATTTGGAAACAAATATGATGTTGAAACTACCACATACTATGATGAAAATGGAAATGTTGTTAGTAGAGAAAATACAAAATCAGATAATCAAATACAAGGAACAACAGAAATTAATAATATTCCTGAAAATATTACTAATAACATAGAAGAAAAAAATTATAATGGAATTATAACTAATATAGATTCTAATAGGATTGTTTTTGAAAATAAATTAGATAATAAAAGATATTCTATTGATGTAAATAGTTCTTTGAATTTTATAAATGGAAGAACAAATGAAAAAGTATATTATGATGAGATGAAAATTGGATATTACATAGATACATATACATATAAAAAATCAAAGGCAATTAGCATATTAAGTAACATAAAGGGAGAAGAGTTAAGAAAAGAATTGATTAAAAACTTAACATTAGAAGATTCGCCTTATTTAACAGTTTCTCCAATAGGTACGAATATAGAAATAATAAATAGTAATAAAGCAATATTAACTATAACTTTTGAAGATTTAATACCTGATTATAATGTAGATGGTGGAAAATTTGAAATGAAAGTAGAAATAAATTCTAATACAGTAATAGAGCGTAAAGGTGGAAGGAATAAGATAGAACAATTAAAAGATGCAGATTTATGTATTATAAAAATAAGACTAGACAAAAATACTATTAATAACGAAATTCCTATTGCTACATATTTTATGTCTAGTGATGGAAATTAAATATATAAATTATAGAAGAATATAATTTAAAATATTGTAAAAATTGGGGGACAGAGAGTTGGTTGATAATTATCTGCTTTTATGATATAAAAAAACAAATAGTAATTTGAAAGTGAAGATTGAATTTTAGAAGCTATTCTTATCTACAAGAAAATATAGCAAAAATTAGTTGCTAATTTTCTATTCTTATGCTATATTATAATAAAAATAAATTGATATGGAGGAAATTTATGGAAAAAGAATTAGTAATAAAAAAATGTTCTAAATGTAATACTTTAATTGAAGTTATAAAAGATTGTAACTGTGATAATTGTAGTATTAAATGTTGCGGAGAGGAAATGATAGAATTAGTTCCCAATAGTGTAGATGCAGCTTTTGAAAAGCATGTACCAAATTATGAAGTTATAGATAATCGAATAATTGTCACGGTTAACCACGTTATGGAAGAAGATCATTTTATAGAATGGATTGCAATGTCATCAAATAACAAAATCATAAAGAAATTTTTATTGCCAAATGAAAAAGCAATTGCAATATTTCCATATGTTAAAGGAAGCAAGATTTATTCTTTTTGTAATAAACATGGACTTTGGGCAAAAGATATTGAATAAATATATATAATTAAGGTTGAAGGATAATTAATTTTTTTCAATCAGGTTTGTAACTAGGAAGGAATGTGATTAAAAATGAGAGATATTAGTATTTCTAATGATATCATATATATTGGAGCTGATGATAAAGATATAGAATTATTTGAAAATCAATATGACGTTCCAAATGGAGTATCATATAATTCATATATAATAATTGATAAAAAAATTGCAATAATGGATACAATTGATAAAAGAAAAACTAGTCAATGGCTTAAAAATTTAGAGAAAGTATTAAATGGTAGAAATCCAGATTATTTAGTTATTTCACATCTGGAGCCAGACCACGCTTACAATATAGATACTTTAATAAAAAAATATCCAAATATAAAGTTAGTTGGAAATTCAAAAACTTTTACCTTTTTACCACAATTTTTCGAAATACAAGATTTAGATTCAAGAAAAATTGAAGTAAAAGAAGGGGATATTTTAGACTTAGGAAATCATAAATTGAAATTTATTATGGCACCAATGGTACATTGGCCAGAGGTAATGGTGACATATGAAGAAAAAGAAAAAACATTATTTTCAGCAGATGCATTTGGTAAATTTGGAACATTAGACACCATAGAAGATTGGGATTGTGAAGCCAGAAGATATTATTTTAATATAGTTGGAAAATATGGTATGCAAGTACAAACACTATTAAAAAAAGTTATGAATTTAGATATAGAAAAGATTTGTCCTTTACACGGGCCAACATTAAAAGAAAATTTGGAACATTATATTGAAAAATACAATATTTGGAGTAGTTATAAAACAGAAAGCGAAGGAGTGTATATAGCATGTGCATCAATTCATGGAAATACATATAGTGCTTGTGAAAAATTAAAGGATATTTTAGAAGAAAAAGGCGAAAGAAATGTTGTTTTAGTTGATTTATCAAAAGAAGATTGGTCAGAAGCAGTAGAAGATGCATTTAGATATGGTAAAGTTGTATTCGCTTCTTCAACGTACAATATGGAAATATTTACTCCAATGAGGAACTTATTATTGAATTTAAAAGAAAAAAATTATCAAAATAAGATTGTTGGACTGATTGAAAATGGAACTTGGGCTCCAAATTCTGCTAAATGTATGAAAGAGATATTGAGTACAATGAAAAATATAGATATAATAGAACCAGTAGTTACAATTAAATCTAGACTTTCAAAAGAAAATTGTTTACAATTATTTGAAATGGCAGATGATTTAATAAAAAAATAAAAAGGAGGTTTGTGATATGAAATATAAATGTACAGCCTGTGGATATATTTATGATGATAATGTAGAAACAGTAAAATTTGAAGATTTACCAGCTGATTGGGTATGTCCTTTATGCGGTCTTGGAAAAGAATTTTTTGAAAAAATAGAAGAATAAGAAATGATTTAAGAGTTTAATTCAGTGTTGAATTAAACTCTTTTTACAAGAAAATTTAAATTAGATAAAACTTGTACTGATTTGAACTATAGCGACAACTTACAAGTTATCGCACAAATTATAAGAATTCAATTTTACAAACAAAAAACGAGATTTTGTGGTAGTGGTCCCTTAATCCCGTTTTTACTATTAAATTAACTCCTCAATAAATCAACCCAACTATAAATAATTTTCTTAGACATGCAAAACAATGTTATTTTATCAACATCACATGAAGCCACTAAATTAGTAGAAGAAAGTTCAGAATCATCCAAAGAAAATACAACTTTGCCAATAACATCACCTTTTTTTATAGGGGACTCAATATTGTCATTAATTTCAACAGTTTGTGTAACTTGATTTTCTTTGCCTTTTTCTATCAAGGTCCCTGCAGAATTTTCCAATATAGCTTCAACATGATCTTTAACACCTTTATTAACAGAAACAGTTTGAATTATATCGCCACTATTTCCAAAACTTTTAAAAGAAAATTTATTAAATCCGTAATCCAATAATTTTTGTGCTTCTGCAAATCTAACTTTTGTAGAAGGAGCCTTCATTATTACTGCAATTAGAGACAAATCGTCACGTGTAGCACTTGCAGATAAATTATATAAAGCAAGTGATGTTGAACCAGTTTTTAAGCCTGTGATGCCTTTATAAGTTTTTATTAATTTATTTGTATTTACAAGTTGTGATTTTCCATCCCTTAAACTATCCATCCAAATTGTTGTATATTTTGTAATATTAGGATGTTTGGTCAAAAGTTCTTTAGACATTAAAGCAATGTCGTAAGCAGACGTAACATGGCCATCTTCGTCTATTCCATGACAATTTTTAAATGTTGTATCATTCATTCCAAGTTTTTTGGCTTTGTCATTCATCATTTGAACAAATGCCTCTTCAGAACCTGCAATGTGTTCAGCCATTGCAACTACACAATCATTTGCGGAAACAACACATATTGCCTTTAACATTTCATCAACTGTTAAAGTTTCTCTGGGGTCAAGCCAAATTTGAGAACCACCCATAGAACGCGCATTTTCTGAACAACTTACTGTGTCTGTGTAAGATAAGTTTCCACTATCAATTTGTTCCATTATTAATAAAATACTCATTACTTTTGTAACAGAAGCGGGACGTAATTGTTCATGTGCGTTGTGAGAGTATAAAACCTGACCTGTTGATTGTTCAATTAATATGGCCGCTCCACTTTCTAAGTTTAAAGAGTTATTATCTTCTACTTGTGAATTTGTTTCTACCGTGTTTGAGGTTGATATGTTATTGGAAGTTTCATTTGTAGAAATGGAATTGTTACCATTTGTATTTGAAGTGATAGAAGAGGAAACGGGCGATGTTTCCATATCTGTACTCCATATGTATGAACTTGTTGTATCATAACTTAATGATATTGGTGTTAAACACATTATGATTAATATAAATGTTGTTATTGTTTTTTTCACTTTTTTACCTCCGTTTTGTTTTTTGTATAAATATATGTTGTATTTATTTTTTTAGAATATAAAAATAATAATATGTTTTATAAAAGAATACATTTTGATAATAAAGAATATTTTGGGTTTTGTAAAACATAATTTGCAAAGTTATGTAAATTGTGCTATAATATAGGTAGCGTCAAAGGTGACGTTTGTAACTAATATAAAATATCCTTCAATTGAAGGTTGCACTTAAGAAAAGGAGAAAAATATGGAAACAACAAACCAAAAAACATTGACAGAAGACGAGAAGAAGGTCTTTAAAAATGAAGTGAAGAAGCGGATTAGAAAAATGCGCTTCACATTAGGTGCTAAAACTAGTACTGCCTTGGAATTTTTATTAATTCAAAAGGCTATCACGGGAAAAACCATAAAAGAATTGGCACCTGAGTGCCAAAGAGAGATGCACAAAAATAATCCAAGGTATATGGAAAGGGCAGGAGATAGATTTTTGGAAGAACTAGAAGATGACCTTGACGAGAATGCTGAAAGGGAAAAAAGACTCCCTAAAGAAATCTTTCATACTGGTTTTACAATAGAAAACCTTTATGAATATTTCTTATATGAGGTATTTCCATATAAAAAGGAAAAAAATTAAAAAAAGGAGAAAGAATGGAGCATTGCTCCATTTTTTCTTGACTTTTTTACAAAAAAATATTAATATAAATGTATAAAAAAATAAAAGGATGTCGATAAAAATGTTAAATATAATAATGAGATTAATAATGATGATATTAATATTATTTGGAATAACACTAATATATGATGCGAGAATCATAACAAAAAGATTCTTTGGATTTGGAGACCAAAACGAAGGATCTGCAGGACTAAAAATAATAGGATTTATAATAGCAATAGTTGGCGGAATAGCAATGTATTTTTTATGTAGGTAAAAATATAAATCTCCCAAAAGTACTAAATCAAATAAAAGTAGAATAATGATTAAATAAGTACTAAAAACAAGGGGGACATTGCCATGAACAAGGAACGAAAAAAATTAATAGTATTAGAAGGAATAATTCTAATACTAATTTTATTTGTGATATTATCACAATGTAATTTACAAGGTGGACAAAAAAATCAAAATAATATAACGGAAAACAACATTCAAAATGTTGAAAATACAAATGGTGTAGATTTGCCAAATGATAGTGCAAATGTAGTAAATGACGAAAGTAAATCAAATAAATCTAGCACCGAAATTCCAATATTAACAGAAGAAGACGAACAGACTGTTGAAGTCCAAGAAACAGAAGCAGAAGGTTTTGAAGAACAAGGAATAATAGCATATAATGGTGCAGAAAAAACTCCAAATGTTCAGTTAGGTGAATATTCTGGGCTAACATATTATTCACAAATAGACAATAGATGGAAAAATAAAATGTATTCAAGTGTAGGGAATATAGCACAAACAATAGGAACATCAGGATGCGGACCAGCAGCCGCAGCAATGGTAGTATCTAGCATAAAAGGTAATATAACACCAGACCAGATGGCAGATTTATACATGAAATACGGATATCGTTCAGCAAACCAGGGAACATACTGGAGTGCATTTAAATGGACCGCTGATGTGTTTGATATTGGCTATAGTGAATGCTACAAATTAGACGAAGTAATCAACAAATTAAAAGACAATCATTATATAATAGCAAGTTGTAATCAAGGGCTATTTACATATGGAGGACATTTTGTTGTTTTAGTTGGACTTGAAGGAAATTATATAAAAATATATGATTCATATTTATATAATGGAAAATATGATGTCGCAAGTAGAAGAGGAAAAGCAATTGTAAAAGGAAATACAACATATGTGTCAATTCAAAATTTTAGACAATATGCAAATTATAAAAAATTCTTCTGCTTTAAAAATGATAGAACAAATGTAAATGAAAATAATAATTCTTCAGGTAATACAAGTAGTGGAACATCAAAAGTAAATTATCAAGTAAGAATAACTGCAAATAGTGGTTTAAATATTAGAGCGGGAGCAAGTACATCATACCCAAGAGTTGGTGGATATGCTAAAGGAACAATCGTCACAATTTTGGCTGAATCAAATGGTTTTGGAAAAACGGACAGGGGATGGATATCTCTAAATTATACAAGTACAAATATTGGAAATAGTAGTGTAGTAGGAACTTCTGGACAAACAAGAAAATTGGCTAGGGCAAGTATTTTATATAGTAATTCAAATCTGACAGGCTATAGATATAATTATAAGACGAATACTACTGTAACAATTCTTGAAAATGTTTCTGCAAATGTTGATAAAGTTAGAGTTAATGTGACTGGAAGAGTTGCCTATATAAATACAAATAGTTATTCGAATATTTCTGGAAACTCAACAACTGTTGGTAAAAGAACAAGAAATTGTGTTTTGTATTCAAATTCAAATTTGACAGGTTATAGATATCAATATAAAGATAATACTTCTGTTGTTGTTTTGCAACATGTTAATTCTTATGTTGATAAGGTTAGAGTTAGAATGACGGGTAGAGTTGCGTATATAAGTGTTGGGAATTATAAATAAAATATTTTATGTATGAAATAAAATTTCTATTGCATTATTTATTGATTTTTTTATAAAAGATAATAAAAAACAGGGTATTAATAATACTCTGTTTTCTTACTTTGGTACCGTTGACGTAGTTATCTACAACTTTTTTCGGCTCTCTTGACGATTGATACAAATATCAATCAATTCATTGTTTTTACTTTAACATAATTTTCTTTAATTATCAATACTTTTAACAAAAATAACATATAGAATTTGTAACAATAAATAGTCACTCCACCACATGATTAGTTACACATGTGATGGAGAAACCAATACTAGTTAAGATGTATAGGATCTTTAGTTGATTCCCACTTGCATTCAGAATTGAAGTACAGGTATTGTGGTGCCGTTTCTTTGCAGAACTCTGCAATCTCGCTCGGAACACAAGCCAACAATTCCTCAGGACACGGAACAACATCTGTGAAATTCTCTCTGCATACGCTTTTGTCGTCATCGATTAAAGTTGCTAACCGAATTTCACCATTTTTTTCAAAAACTATAACCTTTACCATACTGCTTACCTCCTAAAATTATCTTCTGGAGGTTTTACACAACCCCTCCAGAAAAAAATGATTAATTTCTTCTGTACTTTGTTGTGTAAAATACAATAGATTAAATCTATTATAACATATTTTGATTGAAAAAGCAAATCAACATAATGTTTATATATTTTTTAAATATTCTTCTAACTCTGCTAATTTTATCTTTTTATTTGGATGATTTTAATATTGTTTTTAGACGACAAAAAATCAACCAGATTTTATTTTCTGATTGATTTTTTATTGGTGCCAACGAAGTAGTTATCTACAACTTTTTTGGCTCTCATAACGATTGATTCAAAAATCAATCAATTTATTAAAGTATATCATATTTTCTATAAATTGCAATAAATTTCTTCAAAAAAATTGCCACGAAATTTTGTTCTTAAGTATTGATTTTTATTATTTCCTATGCTATACTGTCTAACATAGGAAATGAGAATAAACAGATGTGGTTTGCCACTTTTAATCCACAACTTATGTTGTGAGTGAGGAGGTGGTACTATGATAGAAGCTGTTTTATTAGAAATAATATACTTACTTTTATTTGGTTTAGTTGTCGAAACTATTATAGTATTTGCCTTAGTTATAATTTTAAGCAAATAGACAATAAAAAAACACATCTGTAATTTGACCGTTGTAGATGTGTTTTTACATATTTTATCGGCAAACCACGTTTGTGGCTCTTCATTTCCTATATTTATTATACAAAGATTTTATTGTTTTGTCAATTGTTTTAAAAAGTTTTTCTAAATTGCTTCAATTGGTGATATTCCCAAATTGAGATGTTTATCATTTTAAACAAGAAATCGAAGTGAGCAAGATTATCTTGCCCACTTCTTCAATATTCAGTTGTAATGTCGTTTAGAAGATATCGCCCATATCGCCCATATAAGCATCCACTCCATTTTCAATAAGAGCCATATTAAGATTCCAGCCATCATCAACAATCTTATTGTATCTTGCCAGAATTTCATCAGGACTCATCGTTGTATCTTCTTTGATGGTTGCTTTAGCATATCCTTCAGCTTTTCCGAAAGTAAAGAAACCTCTGAACATAGGACTAAATGCAGTCCAACAGCCATCTCTTTCCAAATTCGGAAAGCAATAAAGAAGAGGTGAAAGCTCACGTTCTGTGGACATCTTCAGATATACCAGGTTATTGTTGGACTCATCATATTTGCCATGAATGTATCTTTCAGAATCATAGCGAGATGAATACTGTTCCTCCATATACCCCTTAATCTGCCCAGACTCTTCAAGTACAAAGTACCCCTTAAAGTCCGCGGGTAATTCGCTATACCGACCATTTTGCTGGAACTTCCCCTCAATGCTGAATACTTTCATATTGTTTCCTCCTTACAATTGTAATATGGGATTTTACAACTTGCTATTTTTGTTTATTTCGCATAGCTACGAATATTTTACTTTAATATCATACCATATTTTACATAAAATTTCAACTGAATTTCTCAAATTTATTATGCCTTATAATTTACACTATTAAATAAATACAAAGCAACCTTATTTCTTTCAGTTTCAGTCATTTCCATAATCTTAGCCATTGTAGACATTACAAGTTGATATTTTGCAAAATTTATTAAAGTAGTTCTATATTCTTCATCACCTTCTTTTAGCATAGTATCAAATTTCTCATACATTTCAGTTTTATTGTATAAAATATTAGCCCAATCGCTTGTAGATAAACATATTCCAAGTCTTAATTTATCTTTTATATCCATATCTTTAATTATATTTATTACATTTTCAACTTTATTTTCTTCCATAAATTTAGCTCCTTTACTTTAATTCCATATTATTTTTCTTTTTATTCTTATCAATTATTTCTTCTTTAGGTTTTACTTTTCTATAAATATTATTTGCAATTTCATTTTCATCATCAGTAAATATACCATTTTTATATAAATCATCACTAACAATTTTATAGTTCTCATTTTTATCAAAACAAATTCTTTTATGAAAATGTCCCATAATACTATGCCAAAAGTCTTTGAATTTCTGTAATTCTTGTTTTAATTTTTCTTTTTCAGCTTGTAGTCTATTTACAACCTTGTCTTTAGTTGTTAGTTTGCTTTTCAAGTTATCTATTTCATCTTCTTTTAGCTCTAATTGATATTTAAGTGAATGATTTTCTTTCGCTATTTTAAAAGAACTATACTCAAAATCTTTAATAGCCATATTTAAGTCATTTACACTTCTAATAGTTTTAGTGGTATCTTTTACATCTTTTGTAAAACTTTTGATTTTTTCAATATCTTCGTTTGAAATAACCTTATTATTTTTATTAAATGGGGTAGGTTTTAAATTATCTAATATTGTACTTATATCTTTACTCGTATTATCAAGTTTTTTAGTTTGGCTATTAGCTTCAGCAAGTTTTTTCTCTTTCTTTTCCAGTTGCTTTTTTATATTTCTATAATTTCCCATATCATTAACATTTATGTCTTGATTTCTGCCTTTTTGCTTTTCTTTTAATTTAAATTCTATATCATAGAACTTGTTAAAAGACTTAATACAAGCATTTCTCATTTTATCTTGAATTGCAGTTAATGACTCTTTTGTAAAAAGTTTTGTTTTACCAACTTGTTTTTTCATGCCTCTAGGAGAGTTCTCTATTATAGGTACTCCAACAATGTGCATGTGGGGAGAGGTTTCATCAAAATGAATTGTTGCATTTGCTATTTTAAAAGTTGGCACAATTTTAGCTAATTCCTTAACTTGTTCATTATACACATCAATCATTTTTATTCTATATTCTTGCTCTTTACCGTTCCAAAAATCCATATCTCCAAGCTCTATTATAATTTCACAGGCTATATCATTTTGTGAGTCACACACTTTTTCAAAATAGTTGTCTATTTTTCTATCATCTCTAGTCTGTTTATTATTATATTCAATACGAGCTTCTTCAAATTCTTGTAAATATAAATCTTGCACATCATTTACAATATTATCTGTACCATAAATAACTCTAATCAAATCTCTTTGATTATCATAATCTCTTAAGTTGTGTTTATTAACTCTTGATAAATCATTTGCATTTTGAATTGCATTATTTGATAGAGAAGTAGTACCAGATACATTTTCTTTAGAAACTTTCTTTGCTAATTTACTTTTATTCTTATCACTACCTAAATGAAAAGAATATGCTAATTCTTGCTCCAATGAAAACACCTCCTTGAAATTTCTTCGAAGCACAGGACTTTGACCTTGTCATAAGTCCTAACCCCCTATGAGTTATGACATACTATCATAACTCGGGGGCTCTGCGAGGCAATAAATTTTCTCCTTAGTGGATAAAATTTATTCAAATTAACTATCGCCACTTTCATTTTTATTTCATAAAAACAAAACATGCCACGTTAATTTGTCCCATCAGCATTTTCTTCGGTGAATTTTACAGGCTTAACACCTACTGAAATAGGAGTAGGCTCTTTTGTATAAAGTACACTCGTGTTAGTTTCATCTGGAATATAATCAAATGCAGTATCTATTTCTTGCATTTGAAATTTATCTTCCTCGTTAATATAGATTATTCCAAATTCATAAGTTGCCATTTTATTATCTGGATCTAATTTATAATAATCTTTTAAAGGGAAGACCCTAACAATAGCACTATTATCTTCTACAAAATTAAAATAAAACATTTGCTTATCTACATAGTAAGTTGCCTCAGCAAAACTTACATCATAGTATTGTCTTAATCTCATAATAATTTCGCCAACTTCTTCCTCTGGCAAATAGTTACTAAATCTGACACTTCCTAATACATTGCCTAATATCATAGGTTTTATAGTATCAATATAACCATTATCATATAATTCCTGACAAGGTTTACAAATTGAGTCTCTAAAATTTATCTGCTTAACAACTACTTCTTTACCAACTAAAACAAGTTCAATATCATCAACATATTTCATTACGAGTTCTGCTTGTTCTTGTCTAGTGTAATCTTTCCAAGTTCTTGTTCTTTCTGTATATTCTTTATCTAGCTTAATTTTGTTAATAAAATCAATATCTTTTTTTAATAAAATATCTTTTGGAGTAAATCGTAATTCTTCTGTGCAATTTGTTGTATCTAATTTATTCTCTAATTCACTAATAGCATTCTCTACAATTTTCTTTTCTGCATTATATTCTTTCAAATCAAATGCTCCGTCAATATACGCTTTTCTTATTCTTTCTAGTTTGTTTTTTTGTGTATTTATTTCTTTTTCTAGTTGTTCTTTAGGTTCATCAAATTTTTGCTTTATCATAGGCAAGAAGAATTGATTTACAACAGAGTCATATTCTACTAATTCATCTATAAATTGATTGAAATAATCATTTATAACATTTTCTTTAAATTCAATTTTACAATCATTGCAGTAATAATAAAAATATGATTTTCCACTTTTCTTTGTAGTTGCTTTTCCACCAAGTATCCTACCACATTTAGGACATTTTAACTTTTGCATATAAAGATAAGTCAATGTTCTTTGGAAACTTCTTGAATTTTTCTTTTTCTGCACCTGACAATCTTCCCACATTTCTTTGGAAATAATAGGCTCTACAACATCTTTATAATAGGTAGGGTGTTTAGTTCTTTTTCCGTGAACAAAATCCCCTTTATATATTTCATTTTCAAGAATAGTAACAATAGTTGAATCTTGCCAATTTGTTTTTCCTAATACTTGTTCTTCATTGAATAGATTACTTATTTTTTGATAAGAATAGCCGTTATAATATAAATCAAATATTCTAACTATAACATCTTTTGTAGCATAGTCTATTACTAGTTTTTTATCTTCATGTTTATATCCTAATGGGGCAATATGTGGAATATGACCACATTTAATTGCACCAGCTAGTCCTACTTTAGTTCTTTCACTTGTTCTTTCGATTTCATTTTGACTAACACTCATTAATAATCTTGAAATCATTTTACCATTTGCACTAGTTGTATTTATTTCATCATTTACACAATCCAAATAAGCATCGTTTTCATCTAGAAATGTCATTAAATTTTCCCAATCATAAATACTTCTTGTTATTCTATCCAACTTTAAAGCAACAATAGTATTTATTCTTTTAGCTTTTATATCATCTTTTAATCTCTCAAATTCTGGTCTATGATTACCAGTCTTAGCGCTAATTCCAGCATCTTGATAATAATCTATTATTTCATAACCTTTAAATTTACAAAAAGCTTCTAATCTTTCTTTTTGCTCTGATAAACTAAAGCCTTCTCGTGCTTGGTCTTCCGTTGATACTCTCATATACAAACCACATTTTTTCTTTTCTTTGTTCATTTACTCAACCTCCTAACAAAAAAAGAGACATCAAAGTACATACGAGTACTCCTGACATCTCTAAAATCCGTTTATCAAAAAAAAACAATATAATTGCAATATAATATAAATTTTTCAAAGTACTCGTAAACATATAGTTTCTAACGAACAGCTATATGCAATTAATTGCCTATATTATATCACGATTTAAAGAAATGTCAAATTTTAACAATTATATATTTTTTAAATATTCTTCTAATTCTGATAATTTAATTTTTTTCGTTAAATTAGAAATATACACATCATTTGAATAATTGAAAACTAATAAAGTAATATTTTTAATTACCACTCTATGTGGCTCAATATATGTAAGATTTGTTTTCTCTAGTTTCCTAATACTGCCATTTATAAAAGTAGGAGTAACTTTAGAAAACTCACATATAAGCTTAAGTCTTTGCTTTAAACTTTCTTCAAACTGTAATTCTTGCTTAATTATCTGCATTTTCAACACCATCCTTTCGCTTGGATGACTTTTTTAAACAACAAAAAAATCAACCAGATTTATTTTCTGATTGATTTTTGTATCTATCTGTTTTATTAGTTCGAACAGATACGTCATTGGTGCGGATGAAGGGACTCGAACCCCCACGCCGTTGGCACTGGTTCCTAAGACCAGCGCGTCTACCAGTTCCGCCACATCCGCATTTCGTATTAACAATACCTATAATAGCACATTTTATATTTCATTGTCAATAGAAAAATGATAAAAAATTAAAAAAATCGAAAAGTAAAATTTTATCAAAAAGTGCTTGACATATAAACATATGTTTGATACAATGAGCCTAAATTCAAATAGAAGATTAGGAGATGATTAGAATGGATGAGAAAATTTATAGTAATCAAAGTTTCGAGGATATCAAACATATTGATGAAAATGGAATCGAATTCTGGTATGCAAGAGAACTACAAAAGGTATTAGATTATAAGGAATGGAGAAAATTTGAAAATGTAATTCAAAAAGCAATAATGGCTTGCAAAAATACTTGTATTAGTGAAGTTGACCATTTTGTCGGTGCCGACAAAATGGTACAAATAGGTTCTGGAGCAGAAAGAAAACAAAAAGATTACAAACTAACACGTTATGCGTGCTATTTAATAGCACAAAATGGAGATAGTAGAAAAAAAGTAATTGCATTAGCACAAACATATTTTGCAATTCAAACCAGAAAACAAGAAATTAGTGAAAAAGAGTACAGTTTATTAACTGAAGACGAAAAAAGATTTTATCAAAGAAATTTAACAAGAAAAGGAAACTATTCACTTAATCAAACTGCAAAAAATGCAGGAGTTAAAAATTTTGATAAATTTCATAATTCTGGATATAAGGGATTATACAATGGAGAAACTGCAGATGATATTGCCAAAAGAAAAGGATTAAGATATAGAGAAGATATTTTAGACAATATGGGAAGTGAAGAACTTGCAGCGAATTTATTCCGTATTACGCAGACTGAATCAAAATTAAAAAGAGATAATATTTCTACAGAAAAAGAAGCAAATAAAACTCATTATAATATTGGAAAAAATATTAGAGAAGTAATTGCTAAAAATGGTGGAACTATGCCAGAAAATTTGCCAACACCCGAAAAGAGCCTAAAACAATTGGAAAAAGAAAGTAAGAAAAAATTATTGAAACAAAATGTTTAAAATAAATAAAAAATTACAAAAAAAGCAAATTTATGTTTGACATTTTTTTGTTTGTGTGATATTATGTACAAAAATGAGAAATGGAGTGAGTCAAATGCCAAGAAAAAGACCAGAATTAAATGTAAGAGAAAAAGCAATACTAAGATATATTGAAAAACAAATAATGAATGTAGGATATCCACCATCAGTAAGAGAAATAGGAAAAGCAGTTGGATTAAGTTCAACAGCAACAGTACATGGATATTTAGCAAGACTTGAAGATAAAGGATATATTAAAAAACAAGATAAAAAAGGAAGAACACTAAGACTATTAAAAGGAACAGATGGAGAAGCAAAGAAAACATCAACAAAAGACTTTTACACACAAAAAGAATTAGTAGAAGTACCAGTTGTTGGAAAAATTACTGCAGGAATGCCTATTTTAGCAGTTGAAAATGTAACAGATACATTCCCAATTCCAATTGACTTTGTTGGAAATTCTGACTGTTTTATGCTTACAGTTAGAGGGGAAAGTATGATAGAGGCAGGAATTTTAGATGGTGATTACATATTAGTAAGAAAACAAAGCAATGCAAATAATGGTGAAATTGTTGTTGCATTAATAGAAGATGAAGCAACTGTAAAAACATTTTATAAAGAAACAGATCATATAAGATTACAACCTGAAAACAGTACAATGGACCCAATAATAGTTCCAAATTGTGAGATTTTGGGAAAAGTATGTGGCGTATTTAGAAAAATGTAGTGATTTAATTTGTAGAAAGGGAATAATCAATTTTTGATTAGTGCATTATAAAATTGATTATATTAGATGAGATGATAAAAAGAGTAATATTTGATATAGATAATACACTAATACCTTGGAAAAATGAATATTATAACGAAATATTTGAAGTGTTAAAAGAATTAAATACAGAATGTTCAAATGAAGATTTTAATAAAATAAAACAAGCCTTTGGAGAATATGAAAATGTATATTATTCATTCAATAAAGAAAATATGATAAATTATATAAATGAATATACAGGGAAAAAATATCCTAAAGAATTTATGGATAAAATTATTGAAAAATGGGCAAAGTGTGCGCCAGAAAAAATAGAGGATTCAATTTTAAAAACACTTAAAAAATTAAATAAGCAATATGAAATGGTTTGTTTAACAGATTGGTATAAAGAACAACAGATTAAAAGGTTGAAAAAAGTAAATATTTTAAGATATTTTCAAGATGTATATGCAGCAGAAAATACAAAAAGAAAACCATTTAAAGAAGCGTTTATGCAAGCAATTGGGGAAAATAAACCAGAAGAATGTATAATGATAGGAGATAGTTTTGAAAGGGATATAGAAGGAGCATTAAAAGCGGGTCTTCAAGCAATTTATTATAATCCAAAAGAAACTGAAAAGATTAATAAAAGTTTATATTGTGAATTAGAAACTGAAGAAGGACAAAAACAAATTAAATATTATACTGTATCTAAAATAGATGAGATTTTGAATATTTTATAAAGCATATATTTATATTTTATAATTAATGTTCACAAAGAATTCACAAAAAAGATACAATAAAAATATTGACAAATGACACCGTGTCACTTATAATAATGACACAGTGTCATTTTATTTTTTTGAAATAATTTATACAGACATGAACAAAAAAATAGTTTGTCACTATAAGAGGAAAAGACAATAGTAAAAAATGATAATAAAAGGCGGTGAGAATATGCCAAAAGAAACATTTGTAAAGTTGCCAGAAGAAAAAAAAGACAAAATAATAAAAGCAGCAAAAAAAGAATTTGCAAGAGTGCCATTTGAACAGACATCAATAAAAAATATAGTAGAAGATGCAGACATTGCAAGAGGAAGTTTTTATCAATATTTTGAGAGTAAAGAGGATTTATTACGGGTATATTTTAAATATACATTTTAAAGAAATGAATGCACAAATGCAGGAAAAAGTAATAAAATCTAAAGGTGACATATTTAAAATTTTTATATCAATGTATGACTGTGTAGATAATAACCTGATAAAAAACGAAGATATGGAATTTTACAGAAAAATATTTGGAAACTTAAAAACAAGTGATGATGGTAAAATATTCAAAAAATTTGTAGATGAAAGACCTAAAAAAATAAAGGACTTTTATGAGTATATTGATACTTCAAATTTAAGAGTAAATTCAAAAGAAGAATTTGAAATCATAGAGAAAATTTTATTTACAGTAACTACGAAAGCGATTGTAATGAGATTTAAATATGACTCAAAAGAAGAAGCAAGAGAAAATTTCTTAAAACAAATTGAATATTTGAAATATGGAATTGTGAGAGGAGAAGAGAATGGTTAAAGTATTAAAAAATTTAAAAGAATCATGGATATCAGTAATTACAATAGTACTATTATTAATAGTTCAAGCAGCAGGAGATTTAACATTACCAGACTACACATCAAAAATAGTCAATGTAGGTATCCAAAATGGTGGAATTGAAAATGTAGCACCAGAAGTAATAAGAAAATCAGAAATGGAAAATATGCTAATATTTACAGAGGAAGACAACAAAATTTTAGCATCATATGAAGAAATATCAAAAGATAATTTAGATAGTGCTGAATATGAAAAATTAGTAAAAAAATATCCAGCATTAGAAAATGAATCTTTATATAGAATTAAAAAAATAAGTAGCAGTGAACAAGATGAGTTGGATTCCTTAATGGCTAAACCTCTAATGATGCTTAGTACATTAGAAAATGAAGAAACTGCTGAACAAATGAAAAAACAGATGCTATCACAAATGCAAGAACAACAAAAGGCAATGTTACAAAATATGAGTTTAATGGAAATAATTAAGCAAATGCCAAAAGAACAACTAGACCAAATGTTAGAAACAGTAAATCAAAAACTAGATGATATGCAAGAAAGCATATTAGAACAAGCAGCAATACAAGAAGTTAAAAATGAATACAAAGCAATAGGAATGAATACAGACAGCATACAAAATCAATACATAATAATGGCAGGATTAAAAATGCTTGGAATATCATTAATAATTATGATATCTGCAATTTCAATTATGTGTTTATCTGCAAGAGTTGCAGCAAGACTAGCAAAAACATTAAGAGAAAAAGTATTCAAAAAGGTACTTAGATTTTCAAACAAAGAATTTTCAGAATATAGTACGGCATCTTTAATAACACGTTCAACAAATGATATTCAACAAATTCAAGGGTTGATAGCAATACTATTTAGAGTTCTTGTATATGCGCCAATTATAGGTATTGGAGGATTTTTAAGAGTATTAAATCAAAGTGATAACTCAATGGCATGGATAATAGGAGTAGCAATTGTAGCAATATTATTTGTAGTTGCAACATTATTTATAATTGCAATGCCAAGATTCAAAAAATTACAACAATTAATTGATAAACTAAACCTAGTTGCAAGAGAAATCTTAACAGGTTTACCAGTAATTAGAGCATTCAACACAGAGAAAAAAGAAGAAAAAAGATTTGATAAAGCAAATATGGATTTGACAAAAACTAACCTTTTTGTTAACAGAGCAATGAGTTTTATGATGCCAACATTAATGTTAATTATGAATGGAATCTCATTGTTAATCGTGTGGGTTGGAGCACATGGAATTGATAATGGAACAATGCAAGTTGGAAATATGATGGCATTTATTCAATATACAATGCAAATTGTAATGAGTTTCTTAATGATATCAATGGTTTCAATAATGTTACCAAGAGCATCAGTATCTGCAAATCGTATAAATGAAATAATCGAAACAGATGAAGCGATAAAAGATAGTAAAGAACCTAAAAAATTAAATCCAAGCAAAAAAGGACTTGTTGAATTTAAAAATGTTTCATTTAGATATCCAGATAGTGATGAAGAGGTTTTAAGTGATATTTCATTTACTGCAGAACCAGGAAAAACAACTGCTATCATAGGAAGCACAGGTAGTGGAAAATCTACAATAGTTAATTTGATACCTAGATTTTATGATGTAACATCAGGAAATCTTTTGATAGATGGTGTTGACATTAAAGATATATCAAATAAAGACCTAAGAAAAATTATAGGATTTGTACCACAAAAAGGAATATTGTTCTCTGGAACAATAGAATCTAATATAAAATATGGAAATCCAAACATGTCTGACGAGCAAATGATTGAGGCTGCTCAAATAGCACAGGCAACTGAATTTATTGAATCAAAACCGGAAAAATATCAAGAACCAATTGCACAAGGCGGAAGCAATGTGTCTGGTGGTCAAAAGCAAAGATTATCAATTGCAAGAGCCATAGCAATTGACCCAGAAATATTAGTATTTGACGATAGTTTTTCTGCACTTGATTTCAAAACAGATAGTATTTTAAGAGCAGAACTTGCTAAAAAGACACAAGACAAAACAGTAATTATTGTAGCACAAAGAATTAATACAATTTTAAATGCTGACCAAATTATAGTATTAGAAGATGGAAAAGTTGTAGGAAAAGGAACACATGAAGAGTTAATCAAAACTAATGAAACATATAAACAGATTGCATTATCACAACTTTCAGCAAAAGAGCTAAACTTAGAAGATTATAATTTAAGAGCTGAAAAAAATAAATTAATGGGAGAAGGAGGTAAAGAACATGAGTAATAATCAAACAACAAATAAACCTCCAAGAATGAGAGGACATGGACCAATGGGCGGTGGACCAGGAGGACGTGGCCCAGTAGAAAAAGCAAAAGATGTAAAGGAAACAACAAAGAAGTTAGGTCAAAGACTATCAAGTTATAAAATAGCAATAATAATTGTAATGATATTTGCAATTGGAAGTACAATATTTAGTATTGTTGGACCAAAAATCTTAGGAAATGCCACAACAGAAATATATACAGGACTAATGAATAAAATAAACAGAACAGGTGGAATAGATTTTGCAAAAATAGGAAAAATTATTCTATTTGCATTAGGACTATATGGTGTAAGTGCACTATTTTCAATGATTCAAAGTTACATTATGGCAGGTGTTGCACAAAAAGTGACATATAAAATCAGAAATGAATTGACAGAAAAAATAAACAAATTGCCAATGAAATACTTTGATAAAAAGACAAATGGCGAAGTATTATCAATAATCTCAAATGATGTTGATACATTAAGCACAGGATTAAACCAAAGTATTACACAAATTATAACATCAATTTTCACCATTATAGGAATATTAGTAATGATGTTCTCAATTAGTTGGGAAATGACAATTGTAAGTCTATTGATATTACCAATATCAGGAGTAATACTAAAAAAAGTAATAGGAAAATCACAAAAATATTTCGTAAAACAACAAGAATACTTAGGACATGTAAATGGTCAGGTTGAAGAAGTTTATAGTGGACACAATATTGTTAAAGTTTTTGGAAGAGAAGAACAAGCAATAAAAGATTTTGAAAATGAAAACGAAGAGTTGTATAAATCAGGATGGCGTTCACAATTCTTATCAGGTTTAATGTATCCGTTAATGAACTTTGTAGGTAATGTTGGATATGTTGCAGTAGCAATTTTAGGTGGATATTTTGCTGTAAAAGGAAGAATTACAGTAGGTAATATTCAAAGTTTTATACAATATAATAAACAATTTACACAGCCAATAGGCCAAGTTGCACAAATATCAAGTACAATACAATCAATGATAGCAGCAGCCGAAAGAATATTTGAATTTTTGGAAGAACCAGAAGAAGTAGAAGATGTAAAAAAACCGGTATCAACAGAAGGATTAAAAGGAAACATTGAATTTAAAAATGTTCATTTTGGATATGATCCAGAAAAAACAATAATAAATGACTTTAATGCAAAAGTTAAAGATGGCCAAAAAATTGCAATTGTTGGGCCAACAGGTGCTGGTAAAACAACAATGGTTAAATTATTAATGAGATTTTATGATGTAAATAGTGGTGAAATCTTATTAGATGGTAATAACATTAAAGATTTTAGACGTGGAGACCTTAGAAAAATGTTTGGGATGGTTCTTCAAGATACATGGCTATTTGGTGGAACTATAAAAGAAAATATTAAATATAGTAAGCCAGATGCAACAGATTCTGATGTAATAAAAGCAGCAAAAGCAGCGCATATACATCATTATATTAAAACATTATCAAAAGGATATGACGCAAAAATTAATGAAGAATCAACAAATATATCTGCAGGGCAAAAACAATTGCTAACAATTGCTAGAGTTATACTTGCGGACCCTAAAATATTGATTTTAGATGAAGCGACAAGTTCAATAGATACAAGAACAGAACAACAAATTCAAGCCGCTATGGATAATTTAATGGAAGGTAGAACAAGTTTTATTATTGCACATAGATTATCTACAATAAAAAATGCTGATTTAATTTTAGTTATGGACCACGGCGATATTGTTGAACAGGGTACACACGAGGAATTACTTGCAAAAGATGGTTTCTATGCAAAATTATATAATTCACAATTTGAAGACTGCAATGATGAAGTAGAATAATGTCATTTTGAGTGTCTTTTATGGGACGGTTCTATTTGGGACATTGGTTCCAAATGGGACAGTATTATAAGAAAAAGTGAAAATAAAAAATTAAAAGGCCATAATTTTATAAGTACAAAAACTTATAAAAACTATAGCCTTTTAATTTTTTATTGAATTATTTTTCATATTCGTAGCTTGAACACATTGATTCATCAGCTTTTTGAGTATCACAATCTTGAATAGGCGATACTTGTATTTCGGCTAATTGACAACGATTTTCTAAGTTGTTATATTTACAACTTGTTACACTACAACATATTTTTTGATTCTTTTCCATGCCAAGACCTCCAATAAAAATAAAATGAATTTAAATTGAATTACAATTTATATTATTTTTTTGAATCATAATCTATTTTTAAATTCTATATTAGTATGGATAAAAAAATAGAAATTATGCAAAATATAATTAATTATTAATGTAAAAATCATACATGATATATTTAGTCACAATTATCATCAGAAGAACTTTCACAAATTGTTGGAGGCTCTTTAAAACACAAATACCAATTAATACCATTTTGATTTTCTTTAATAGAATTTTGCCTTTCTTGAAGTTCTTCAAAAGTTTTTGGGGGAGGAACAATAACAGGTTGCCCAGGCATCCAATTTGCAGCAGTAGAACCTTTACTGCAGTCAGCCATTTGAAGAGCCTGAACAGTTCTTATAATTTCAGGAACAAATCTACCCACATTTAAAGGATAAACAAAAATCGTTCTAACAATACCTTTATCATCAATTATGAAAACATTTCTAACAGTTTCTGTTGTACTTATATCGTTTGAAATCATACCATATTTTCTGGCAATTTGACCATTTCTATCTGCAACAATTGGAAATGGAAGTTGTATTCCGGTTTTACAATAAATATCATACATCCAAGCTAAATGAGATGGATTGCTATCAATACTTAATCCTAAAAGTTCAGTATTAATTTGCTGAAAATATGTATATGCTCGTGAAAATGCAATCATTTCTGTAGTACATACTGGTGTGAAGTCTCCTGGATGGCTAAAAAATACTAACCATTTGCCTTTATAATCATTTAAAGTTCTTTGGCCAAAAGTTGTTATTGCTTCAAAATCTGGCGCTTTTTGTCCTATTTTAACATTTCCATTCATCATTAATTCATAATCCATAAAAAATAAACTCCTTTCTGGTTTTTTATATTCTAGGAAAATTATCATAGTATGATAATTTTCTGTAGAAGATAAATATGGCAGAAATTAGATTTTGTAGCAGTTTTCACTGCGTACAAAATCTTAATTCTGGTTTTTTATATAATATTGAAAAAAAATAAAATGGTTACAAACAATGTACTATTACAAAATTATATTAAAATTCATAAAACTTTTATAAAATAAAATAATTTTTTCATAAAAGAAAAATACATTTTTATAAAATATATTACACAAAAAGACAAAAAAATAGTATAATTTAAAACCTAAAAAGTAAAAAAAAGGGGAATATTATAAATGAAACAATTAGAAACAAAAAGATACATATTAAGAAAACCAACTGAAAATGATGCAGAAATAATATATGAAAAATGGGGAACAGACAAAGAAAATATAGCCCAATACAAAGAACATAAATTTTATAGAAATATAATAGAAGTAAAAGCATTAATTAAATCAGTAATAAAAGAAAGCGAAGATGAAATTTTATTTTGGATAATAGAAGAAAAAGAAACAAAAAATATAGTAGGATATATAAAATTACCAACTGGCGGAATAAAAGACAAAAAAAGGGAATTAGCATTTTACTTTTTAAATGGATATAGAGAAGATGGTACGCCAGAAGAGGTATTAAAAGCTGTAATAGATTATATTTTTTCAAAAGAAAAATATGAAACAATAATAACAAAATTTTATGATAGAAACGAAAAAAACACAAAATTAACTCATAGCGTACTAACAAATGTTGGAATGGTAAGAGAAGGAATTTTAAGAAATAGATTAATAAATAATGAAGGAAAGAAAATAAATAAACATGTATATTCTATTTTAAAAGAAGAATGGAAAGCAACATACAAACAATAATTTTAGGGGCTGTAAATTGTAACAATAAATCTTTTAAAATCTATTGACATATTAAAATTTTAGAAATAAAATAGCATTGAAAAATAATTGTTAATAAAACAGAAAAATTTGTTAACAATAAAAATGTTAGGAGGAATTAATATGGCATTAGTAACAACAAAAGAAATGTTTGAAAAATCAATGAAAGAAGGATATGCAATAGGAGCATTCAATGTAAACAACATGGAAATAATACAAGGAATCGTAGATGCAGCAGCAGAAGCAAATTCACCCGTAATATTACAAGTTTCATCAAGTGCAATAAAATATGCAAGAATAAATTATTTAATGAAAATGGTACAAGCAGCAGTAGAAGAGCATCCAAACATACCAATAGCAATACACTTGGATCATGGACCAGACTTTGAAACTGCAAAAATGTGCATTGACAATGGTTTCACATCTGTAATGATAGATGGATCAAAATATGATTTTGAAGAAAATGTTGCATTAACAAAGAAAGTTGTAGATTATGCACATGCACATGGAGTTCCAGTAGAAGCAGAACTTGGAAAATTAGCAGGAATCGAAGACGATGTAAACGTAGCAGCAAATGATGCAATGTACACAGACCCTGCACAAGCAGAAGAATTTGTTAAAAGAACAGGATGTGATTCTTTAGCAATTGCAATTGGTACAAGCCACGGAGCATACAAATTCAAAGGTGAAGCAAAATTAAGATTTGATATTTTAAAAGAAGTAAAGACAAGAATACCAAATACGCCAATAGTGCTACATGGTGCTTCAACAGTAATACCAGAATTAGTAAATATGTGTAATGAATTTGGTGGAGACATCCCAGGAGCAAAAGGGGTTCCAGATGAAATATTACATGAAGCAAGTATCTCTGGTGTTTCAAAAATAAATGTTGATACAGACTTAAGACTTGCTATGACAGCAGGAATTAGAAAAACATTTGTTGAAAATCCAAATGTTTTTGATCCTAGAAAATATTTAGGTGAAGCAAGAGAGATAATAAAAGAAACTGTAAAACATAAAATTGTTGATGTTTTCGGTTCTGAAAATAAAGCATAAAAAAATAGGGATTAGGGGGACGGGTCTCCAAATCCCTATTTTTTTAGTAATACAAGATTAATGTATACTAAGCTTTTTCTTAATTATAAAAAATAGGGATTTAGAGACCCGTCCCCTAATCCCTAATTTTTTATGGAGTAACATTGAGAGTTTTGTTATTAGTATATATTACCATTCCAGGTTTTGCCCCAGAAGGCTTTTTTACAAATTTTACCTCACAATAATCAACAGGAACATTAGAAGAATTGCACGCCTTACTATGTTTAGCAGCAATTTTAGCAACTTTAATCAAAACATCATTACCAGGATAGGGCAAATTATTATCAATTTTTAAAATCGTATGACTACCATGAAAATCCTTAGTATGGAACCAAATATCACTTTTACTTGCAAATTTCAAAGTTAAATAATCATTTTCTTTATTATTTCTACCAACAAAAACAGTGTAACCATCAACAGTATATTTGATAGGGTTAAAAGAAACTGTCTTATTTTTTGTCAATTTAGATTTCTTTATTTTAGAAGACTTTTTATTATTTGTATTTAAAGAAGTTTTCTCTTTAAAAATATCATTTTCAGCAATTTCTTCATATATAGAGGCGATATCATCAATAGTCGAACAACTTTCTAACTCATAAACAACACTTTCAATATAATTGATTTCTTTAAGAGTATCAATCTTTTGCTCAGATACAACAACCAAAGCATTTTTTAATTTTGAATATTTTTTAAAAAATCTTTTGGCATTAATACTTGGAACAAAACGTTTATCAAGTTTGATTTTTATTAAATTATTGTTATCATAATAATTTTCAAGTTCAAGTTCTTCTACATTTTTGTTAGGAATTCTATATAAATTTGATGTTATAAGTTCACCATAAAGTCTATATTTGTCCATTCCATCACATTCTTTTAATTTTTCATCGATGTTATATAAACGCTTTTTATATTTTTTTAAAGTATCTAAGATTAACTTGAACATAGTATTTCTGTAATTTTTAAATTGTTCATTTGTTTCTTTGTTAAAATAAAAATCATCAACAAAAAAGTTTAAATTGAAAGGCTCAGCTGATGAATTTTCAGGGACTAAAAAGTAATCTTTTTTAATGCCATCACTATTTTCAACAAATTCAAATGACAATTTGTCTGTTCCAATATTATTTACAACTTGATTTATATAATTGAAAATTTTTTCTAATTCATTTTTACTAATTTTACATGAAGAAGACTTTTGGATTTCTAATTTTTTTATTATAGCATTTATAAAGTTTTTAGAAATACCGTTGAATGTATTTGAAATAATAACTGGTAAATCTGAAAGAGTAAAGCCATATATGTCAAAATTTTTGGCGTTTTCATTTTTGTTAGCACAATATATATTTAATTTTTGGATAAAATCTGCAACATTTTTTAATTCCAAAAAACTGTATTTATCAGATGTTGGAAAACTGTATTTTGTATGTGGTAATATATCTCTAAAATTTTCGTCCAATTCCTTAATGTGTCTTAAACTATCAATAATTATATTTGTGTCATCCAGCAAAATTATGTTGCTATGTTTTCCCATAAGTTCAATTACTAATTTTTTAGAAATAATATCATCTACATCATCAAAGCCTTCAAATTCTAAGATTATTAATCTTTCTAAATCAAAGGTTATAACATTTTTTAATTTTAAACCAATTAGATTTTTACGAAGTAACATACAAAAATTTGGTGCAATTTGAGGATTTGCACGAGGATGAGTTGTCAAATTTAGCCTACAATATTGAGCATCAATGCATATATTTAAAGCATAATTTAATCCGTTTTGATATATTCCTAAAACAATAGTGTTTTTATTTGGCTCAAAAACTTTATCAATTCTTGCTCCGACAAGCCTAGAAATTTCAGTTGATATTGCTTTTGTTACTATTCCATCAAATGCCATTTTAAAATCATTCCTTTTCAAAAAATTTTTTTCTTATTATACTAAATTTTTAAGCAATTTTCAACACTAACAAAAAGGAAAAAATTTTAAAAATTTATTGACTTTATATTGGATTTTGTATATACTTGAAACATGAAATAAGACAAAAGAAAGAGGTAATGAAAATGAAAAAGAAAGAAAAAAGAATGCTACTAATATTACTAGTAATTTTAGTTATAGCAATAGTAATATTTGTAGTAAACAAAAATTTAAAGAAAGAAAACAACTCAAATGGAAATGAAAACACAACTCAACAAGAAAATACAGAAACAGAGGAATTTGTACAAGTTTTAGAAGATGGAACAAAATTGAATACAAGTACGGAATTAAATAAAGAAAAACAAGTAGGAAATTACAAATTTGAAAATATGCAATTAACAACACAAGATAATCAAACAGTATTATTAGCAGATGTTACAAATACAGGAAGTAGCAAAACAGATATACAGTTAGTAGATATAACATTATTAGACAAAGATGGAAAAGAAATAATAACAGTAGGTGGAATAATATCACAATTAGATCCAGGAGAAAAAACACAATTTAATACAAGCATGACACTAGATTATGCAAATACTTATGATTTTAAAATTACATTAAAATAAGTCACAAATAAGGCAGAAATTTCTGTCTTATTTTGCTCTTATATATTAGGAAAGTTATACAACTTTCTTAATATATAAAATTACATTGCACAGAAAATTTATTTCTCAAAAACCTTAAAAATCCTAAAATTAAAATCCAACAAAAAAACAAAAAAATATTGCTAAATTACCAAGAATAATGTTATAATAATCACATAAGAAAAAAATACAGGAGAAAAAGAAAATGGGGATAAGAAAATCATCAATAATATCATGGATAATAACAATAATCTTAATAATTGTAGCAATCAATTTATACCAAAAAACAAACTTTAACGAATACACAAGAAGCGAGCAAAATTTACACACATCAAAATTTGAAAGAGACAGTAAAGAAAAATACTCAAAAAGCAACAGTTACAAAATAGTATCAGAAAAAAACAATGATGCTGCATTTTATAAAAAAGTAAAAGTAGAAAAAAACAAACCATATAAGGTAACATGCATGGTAAAAACTGCAGATGTAAAATCAGAAGAAAACATCTCAGGAGTTGGAGCACAAATATCAGTAATAGGAACAACAGAAAAATCAGTATCAGTAACAGGAACAACAGAATGGCAAAAAATAGAAATGATATTTAATTCAAAAAACAGAGAAGAAGTAGAAATTGGATTTAGACTAGGTGGATATCAAGGCAAATGCACAGGAACGGCATGGTTTAGTGACTTCACATTAGAAGAAGGTGCAACAAATCAAAGTAATAATTGGAAATTTGCATGTTTCATTTTTCAAAACACAGATGTTGTATTAAATGGAAATGAAGTAAAACTATCAATGACAGATGACGACATTTCAGACATAAGAAGCACACTAAAGAGATTCCAAAGTTCTGTAAGAACACTGTCAGAAAATAAAATGACTGCAGATTATGATGCATATATCGTAAATGAACCAATTAAAAAATTATCTTATGACGAAGAATTTGGCTATTATGTAGCAGCAGAAGACATAGAAAATTCAATAAAAGACAGTATAAAGGAAAATGAATATGACCATATATTTGTAATAATAAGACTTGGAAACGATGAACACAAGGACGATATACAAATAAATGACTGGATAGGACTTGGATCTATGGATTACTATGGACTTGGATACTCAAATATAAGACTACCAAACTCATCAAAAAGTTATATGTATAAATACAATTCAAGAGCAAACACATTTCCAGAAGAAGTATTTTTACATGAATTTTTACACTCATTGGAAAGAAATGCACAAGAATATGGTTATACAATCCCGGCACTACATGACAATGAAAAATATGGATATAAAGACGAAAAGTTAATAGGACTTGAAAATTGGTATAAAGATTATATGAATTCAACAATAAAATCATCAAATGGATATGTTGGGCTACCACAAGAAATTTACACACTAAAACCAGCAAAATATTCTGATTTTGCACATCCATATAGTATTGATGAATTTCATGAACCACAAAACATAATAGAAGGAACAATTCAACTATTTAAAAACCTAGCACATAATGCAAAAAATATTGGAAAAGCATTTAAAACGCCAACAAATAATTTGCAAGTAAATAATAGTACAAATTAAAAAATAGTAAAAAACATTTGAGAAGGGACGAAATAAAAATGAAAGTATCAGATTTTAATTACAACTTACCAGAAGAACTAATAGCACAAGTACCACTAGAAAAAAGAGATGAATCAAGATTAATGGTTCTAAATAGAAAAAAACAAACAATAGAACATAAGGTGTTTAAGGATATAATTGATTACTTAGAACCAGGTGATTGCTTAGTTAGAAATAACACAAAAGTAATACCTGCAAGAATTTATGGTAGAAAAGAAACTGGAGCACACGTAGAATTTCTACTATTAAACAATATCGAAGGAGATATTTGGGAAAGCATTGTAAGACCGGGAAATAAACTACACGTTGGAACAAAAGTAATTTTTGGAGATGGACTATTAGAAGCAGAAATATTAGATATAATGCCAGGTGGAACAAGAAAAGTGGAATTCCATTATAAAGGAATATTTAACGAAATATTAGATCAAATTGGACTAATGCCATTACCACCATATATCCACGAAGAACTAAAAGATAATGACAGATATCAAACAGTATATGCAAAATATGAAGGCTCTGCAGCGGCACCAACAGCAGGATTACACTTCACACCAGAATTATTAAAAAAGATAGAAGAAAAAGGCGTTAAAATTGCAAATGTAACATTACATGTTGGAATTGGAACATTTAGGCCAGTAAAAGAAGATGAAGTAGAAAAACACGAAATGCACTCAGAACATTATTATATAAAACAAGAAGACTGTGATAAAATAAATGAAACAAAAAAAGAAGGAAAAAGAGTAATATCAGTAGGAACAACATCATGTAGAGTACTAGAAACAATTGCAGAAGAAAATACAGGAATGGTACAACCTACAGAGGGAGATACACAAATATTTATCTATCCAGGATATAAATTTAAATGTATAGATGGATTAATAACAAACTTCCATTTACCACAATCAACATTATTAATGTTGGTATCTGCTTTAGCAGGAAAAGATTATATTATGAAAGCATACAACGAAGCAGTTAAAGAAAAATATAGATTCTTTAGTTTTGGAGATGCAATGTTTATTAAATAAAAATCGGGATAAGGGGACGGGTCTTCAATCCCGAAAAAAATTTCGGGATTGAAGACCCGTC
>ERZ791923.1120-NODE-1120-length-31729-cov-9.547168_pt1 | contig 31729 bp, 30 predicted proteins | sample MGYA00510133_ERZ791923 | MGnify/ENA primary metagenome ERZ791923 (study PRJEB30046, sample SAMN00792106) | human gut metagenome | study: EMG produced TPA metagenomics assembly of the A metagenome-wide association study of gut microbiota in type 2... | reverse complement strand
CAACAACTAAAGATGAATACAAAATGTTGGCTATTTCAATAGTCCTTTTTGTCGTCCCTGATAATTCATATCTTGTGATGTTTCAACACTATTTCACATATCGTATTTCTCTGTTCCGAAACCAAAATCTTAATATACAAAAAAAAGGTTAGAATTGAATTCTAACCTACATGAACATATGCGATCAATGCATTACCACAAGAAACCGACTCTATTACTGTTTGATTGCCTAGCCATCCACCATGAACAGCTTGTCCGTTTCCAAGATAAATCGCAACGTGACCTGAATAAACAATAATGTCACCTGCAACTGGACTAGATGTAATGCGTCCTAAACTTAAATATTGTTCAGGAGAACCGTGGAAATTAATTCCTACAGCGGCTAAAGCATTTGTGACTAACATTGTACAATCTTGACTTGCTCCTACTTGTGCTCTAGCTGCAGCCGCAATAGCTGAAGAGTTTACACTTGGAGTTGATGGTGCATAGTTATTGTTGTAACTATTGTTTGTAGAACCACCTGTTGTATTCTGTGAAGGAGCTTGTGTAGTATTTGTACTTGTGTTTGTACTTGTACTTGTATTTGTGTTTGTAGTAGTACTTTGAGCCGGTGTACTTGTAGTGTCTTGAGTTGAAGAATCCTGAGAAGGAGTTATTTCAGTCGCAACACCATTTTCATCGATCTTATATCCATCTTTTTCGGTATTCTTAATTAAATTACCATTTTCATCGAATGCGTATTTAGTTCCATCAATATCTAAGAATTTATTCTTAGTGACTTCACCATTTTCTGCATAATAATAATCCTGACCGTTGATTACTTGCCAACCAGTACGGAAGATTCCATCTTCCCCAGTGAAATATGTTTTTCCGTCTACATCAAATTGACCTGTAGCCATCTTTCCATCTTCACCAAAATAATAGTCCTGGCCATCGATTTTTTGCCAACCCGTTACGCAATTTCCTTTGTCGTCAAAATAATATTTTGCGCCATTGTCTTCAACCCAGTTTGTTGAAGTCTTGTTTCCTTTTTCATCGTAGAATGATTTACCATCTTCACTCCATCCATGAAGAAGAATACCTTCCTTTTGGAAATTATACTCACTGCCGTGAATTGTAACCGTGCCTGTTGCTGCAGTTCCATCTGCTTGGAAATAATATGTTTCATCCGAAACATTTTGCCAACCAAACTGCATTTCACCCTTACTATTGAAATAGTAAAGTTCAGTATCGATTTTTGTTAAACCAGTAGCTGTTTGACGATTTGATTCTAAAATATAATAACGATCTGCGCCTTCACCATGCCATCCTGGTTGAACTTCTTTGGCATACATTGTCGAAACAATTGGACCAGAAGTCAATAGACATAGGCTTACGGCTAAAATTTTACTATGTTTTTCGATAAAATTCATCATATCACCTCTTCGTTACAACACCTGAAGTTTAACAAGGATTCTTTTTTGTTGCAAATTTTCGCTTAAAAATCATTTGCACTTTTTAGTAATTTATTTCTTAATTTTTCCTTAATAAGCTTTATATAAAGCACATGAATCTAAAATGTGGTAAATTGTGTGATTTTATAAAAAATTGTACACAATTTAGTAAATGCATAATATTGTCTACAATTCATGAACAAAACCATCATAATCCGCAATCATTTTTGAAAGCGTATACAGTAAAACTATAGAAACAATCAGCATACTTATAAAAAGCCCTAAAGAAAGCCATTTTAAACAAGAAATTACCAAATATACACTTTTTGAATTTAATGCTTTAACAACCCAAAACAAGCCCCAAACGTATTTAATTCCATTAAAAATAACGACAATTCGAAACTTTTTTATCAATAATATGACTCCTGCAATAGCCAAAATGTCTATTAGTTTTATACAACTAATGAGTTTAAATACATTCAAAGTTGGATTTGAAATCACATAATATAGGATACGAATGAAAACACTCGATTGATACCTACTTAGTGTTGACTGAATATGAAATAAGCTCTCATAATCTGTCACAAAGAATAATTTACCAAACAGAATGAGCTGCCATACATTCTGCCACAACCAATATAAACAAAGAAAGAAAATAAAAAGAAAGATTCGCTTTTCAAACGAATCTATGCATTGATCAATCAACCTTAAGATTTTCAAGCCAATCCTCTCCCTTAAGCTCTTCATGCGTACTAAGTTCTGGATAATCAAGTTGACGCAACACTTCATATACAATAATGGCAGCACAATTGGACAAATTCAAGCTTCTTGCGTTTGCGACCATAGGAAGACGCATACAAGTATCTAAGTGTCCTTTGAGGATTTTTTTGTCTACACCCGTACTTTCTTTTCCAAGCACTAAATAAACATCGCCCTCTTCTTTTGTGAAGTCAAATTCACTTGGTGCCTTTTTTCCATAGCGAGTCATAAAATAATAATGTTCACATGGATTTTCAGCCACAAACGCATTCCAATCCTTGTGAATATGAATATCGGCATCTTTAATATAATCCATTCCCGAACGGCGCAAATGTTTTTCATCCAACGAAAAACCCAATGGTTCAATCAAATGCAAACGAGAACCTGTAGCCATACAAGTTCGAATGATATTTCCTGTATTTTGTGGAATTTCCGGTTCATACAATACTACATGCAACATACTTATTTACTCCAATCTTTCAAAAACTTCTCAAGCGCAATACCACGATGTGAAACACTATTTTTCTTTTCTTCACTCACATTGGCAAGCGTTGTCTTAAATGCAGGATAATAGAAAATAGGATCATAACCAAATCCATTTTCACCTTCCAATTTATCGTGAATCAAACCTTCACATTCACCACGATATACATGTTCTTTTCCATCTTCATCAATATAGGCAATTACACACACATAACGGGCTGTACGCACCTTACCTTGTACTTGATCTATAATATATTGATTCTTAATATCATAGCTTGTATCTTCACCTAAAAAACGAGCGGAATAAACACCCGGCTTTTTATCCATCGCATCCACTTCCAAACCTGAATCATCACTAATGACAGGTTCATGTAGTTCATTAAATAATGTACGAGCTTTGATCAATGCATTTTCTTCAAAAGTTGTTCCATCTTCAATAATATGGATTGTATGATCTAAATCTTTTAAACATTTCACATCACAATCCTTCAACATCGTCTGAAACTCTTCCACTTTATGAGCATTGCTCGTTGCTATCCAAATTGTTTTCTTCATAAATTATCACCGATATATATTATAGAAAGAAAAAATGGGGTTTTCAATAAAACTTATGGTAAAATAAGAATCGTTTTTGAAAGATAAATATTTATTGTTTGTTAGTGCGTACTATATATGACCTATAGCTATATCGCAAGAGGCAAATTTATCCAATACAACAATTACATTTGTACTTTCTTTATTGGATGTTGCTAGAATCGGCAAAAGTATATTGTCCTCAAATTTCAATAAGAACAGAAAAAGATTCATCTTAATTTCACTATTCTCTTTAATGTGTATTGTATAAAGAACTAGCTCTACTGCATTTAATGCGGCTCGCCAATCAGAAACAATGTTGGCAACCGATGAAAATACAAGTTCTGTTGCGATGTCGATTTTCTCAGACATCTGATCTAGGTATTAGATATGTTGCAGGTATAATCAGTATACTTGGTATAATCTTTTATATAAGCCGACGCTAATATATGATAAAATAAATGAGTTGGAGGCATTTATGGAATATAAAAATGACAATAAATTTTATTTTGAAATTGAAAAAAGAATTCCTGGCCGTTTAGGAAGAGCCGGAATTATACATACACCTCATGGTGACATTAAAACGCCGGCATTTATGTGTGTGGGAACACATGGTGAAGTTCGTTTTGTTTCTATGGAAAAATTAAAGAGCATCCATGCTCAAGCCATGTTAAGTAATGGATATCATTTACGAAACATTTCCCCAGAGATTGCCGCTAATAGAGGCTTATCTGCATGGTCAAAATGGGATGGTCCAACCTTAACGGATTCCGGTGGATTTCAAGTCATGTCTTTAGGTTCAGGTTGTGGAAAAGTTGTCAGCATGAAACGTGAAGACAATATGAAAAATACGGAAGAAGAAAAACGTTTAGCCCACGTAACAGAAGATGGAGTACACTTTCATGATCCATTTACAGGTCAAGAAGATTTTATTGGTCCTGAAGAAAGTATGCAGATTCAATGTCGTATTGGAGCCGATATCCATATGGCTTATGATGAATTAACTTCTTTAGCGGATACTTATGAATATAATGTTGAATCCTTGGCAAGAACGGAGCGTTGGGCAAAGAGAAGTCTAGATGAGCATAAGAAGCATTGTGATGATCTAGGCTATCACCAATCTCTATATGGCGTAATTCAAGGTGGGCGTTGGGAAGATCTTAGAAGATCTACTTGTAAAAAGTATGCACAAATGGATTTTGATGGCTATGGATTAGGTGGTGCCTTCTTAAAAGAAACATTAGGCGATATTTTATCTTGGTGTAACGAAGAACTACCAGAAAACAAGCCAAGACATTTATTAGGTTTATCTCATCCAGATGATATCTTGATTGGAACTGAAAACGGTGCAGATACATTTGATTGTGTAGCCCCTACAAGAGAGGCAAGACATGGAAGATTGTATACAATGCATGGTCCTATCAATCTATCTAAATATAGAGATAGCGATGAAATCATTGATGAAGGATGCGATTGTCCAACATGTCAAAGTAAAATCACATTAGGCGAATTAAGAAGACTTTGGAAATCACAAGACCGCACAGAATCTGCCAAATATTTTGAACTAGCTTCGATACATAATCTTCGTTTCATCATTCGTCTTACAGAACAGGCTAGACAAGCTATTTTAGATGGTACATTTAAAGAATTCAAAGAATCTTTCTTAAATTCATACTACGGGAACAAGTAATTGTTCCTTTTTTTGTGAAAAAAAAGAGAAATCGAACGATTTCTCTTAAATAAAGTCTTGGCAAGATACCAATAAATCAATTTTATTCCATTGTGTTTCTTCATCAATACAGTTTCCTTCTTCAACAGAGGCAAATCCACATTGTGGAGAAAGTGCAATATTCTCACCAACTACAGCTTTAGCTTGTTCATAACGAGCTTTAATCGCATCATGCTCTTCTAATTCTTTACGCTTAGTCGAAATCAAGCCAGCTACAAATGTGCGGTCAGTGCCTTTTAAAACAGCCCAAGGATCAAAGGTTCCACTACGAGCATCATCATATTCTACAAAATAGCCATCGTATGGAATACTTGCGACCGATTTGGCAATCGTATCATAGAATCCATGGAATAATGGATTTCCTTTGAAGTTTCCTTTACAGAAATGTGTTGCGATCTGCATATCTTCTGGACGATTTTCTAAAGCTTTTGTACTTACACGCACAAACCAATCTAGTACTTGTGCTTTTGTATAACCCAAACCTTCTACCTTTGATACAAACGTATCATCGATCATATAAGTCCATGAAGTATCATCAATTTGAATATAGCGACATCCATGATTATAGAAATCACGAATGGCTGCTTGATATGCCAACCCAATATCTTCAATCACCGCTTCAATATCCATACCATAATATGGTGTATCTTTAATGCCTAGTTGTAAGAAATGATCAATCAAAATCATGTTTGGTCCAGAAATACATTTCTTGGCTTCTACACCATATTTACTTGCTTCCTTCTTTAAGAAATCCCATGCGTACATTTCTTTATGTGCCTTATTTGGATCATAGATAATCTTTCCTTCAATCATACCCAATTCAATATGATTATTTCTTCCATTAATAAACTTGTCTAAGTGTTTTGTCGTAAAACCATCAAATTCTTTTAACCAATCCAAATGCCACCAGCGACGACGAAACTCTCCATCCGTCACAAACTTTAATCCGTGTTGTACTTCTTTGGCAACCAATTTTGCGATTTGTTCATCTTCAATATCACGCAATTGTTCATATGTAATCTCATTATTATTAAATTTAGCACGCGCTTCTTTAATTTCTTGTGGTCTTAAAAAAGATCCTACAATATCATATTTAATATTCAACATTAGTCAATTTCCTCCAATGACATTATTTTATCATTTCTTATTGATTATTTATAATATTTAAAAATATATACTTGTTATAGTTTTTATCTATAATCAAAAAGAAAAGAATGTGATAAAATACATTCTATGAACACAAAAGAATATATACTTAATCAATTTAAATTATACCCACAACTTGAATTACAAGACCTTATGAAGTTTTTGTACCAAAGTAGTTTTGGATGTGAACACCTTGTTTCTGATTTTTCTACCGTCAAATCAAGTATTGAACAAGAACTACAAAATCATCAAGATTCTTCAAATTCAATTGAAGAATTAGATGGGGACTATATTCGTCTACATTTGAATTATGGCTTAAATGTAAACACACTAAGTACCTTATTTATACGATCATGCCAACAAGAAAAAAATGGGATCAAACAACTTGAAGATAAGATTCAAACTCTTTTAGTTCTTATCTACGACAATACTCTTCCCTTTTCATTCGAAAAATCTAAGGATTTACTTTTAAAATGGAAAAAAGAGGGATATCCTGCAATTCATCATTCAGATACGTTCAATCAATTGTATCATCCATCCTATCGCTTAATTCATAAAAAGTATGTTCCATTTTTAGAATTATTCCAATATATAGACAACAACCATCCTTCTATGATTTCAATTGATGGACGTTGTGCTTCTGGTAAGACTACACTTGCAGACTTACTTAAACAAATATATGACTGTAACGTATTTAAAATGGATGATTTCTTTCTACAACCTGATCAAAGAACAAAAGAAAGGCTTGAAAGTCCTGGAGAAAATGTGGATCATGAACGTTTTGAACAAGAGATATTGATTCCATTATCAAAACATGAAGATGTGAAGTTGTGTAAATTTAATTGCTCAACGATGTCTATAGAATCTGCTATCTTGATTCCATATAAACCATTCAATATTATAGAAGGCTCTTATTCTATGCATTCTAGTCTTCAAAAATATTATGATTTTTCCGTTTTCTTAACAGTCAATAAAGATGAACAAATAGAAAGACTAAGAAAAAGAAATCCAAAGATGTTGAATAATTTCATTCAACGCTGGATTCCTTTAGAAGAAGCCTATTTTAATACTTTTTCAATCCAAGACAAATGTGACATTCAAATTGATACATCAAAGGCCTGATTTCTCAGGCCCTTTTTTAATTTCTATTCAACTTGATCGTCTTCCATACTTACAATACGACCTTCTCTTTGTCCAAGATCATATTTTTCTCGATATTCAGCTAACGTCGTTTTATAATCGTCACCGTCAATCGCATATACTTTTGAATCGTGAATGTGGATATCTGTATCTTTTTCACGAATCTTGACCAAGGCCACCATACTACTTGCACAGTGTGTGGCAATACGGTTTAAACTATTCAATAAATCATTGAATACTGTACCTTCTTCAAGTCCACAGTTTCCTTGAGATAAACGTTCAACGTGACGTAATTTCATTTCATCACATAGTCCACGAATGACAATTCCAAGTGGAGATACACGTCGAGCCAAATCTAAATCATCTTCTAGATATGCATGATATGTCATATTCATCGATTCACGAACTGCTTCCATGACAAGATTTAATTCATCCATGGCCGCTTCTGACATTTCCATACGATTTTCATTGATACTCTTTGACATCTCGGCAATATCTGCCGCGTGATCACCGATTCTTTCAAAGTCACTAATAGTATGAAGATATAATGAGGCTTGTCTTGTTTGTTCAGTATTTAATGCTTGTTTTGTAAGTTGCATCAAATAAGAACCTAAACGCGCTTCATATTTATCAATCAATGTTTCTTTACGATGTACTTTCTCATATTTTTCCGGTCTAAATTCATTGATCAAGTTCATTGAACGATTCACATTATTACGAACCTTTTTAGCCATACCATTCATAACACGATGACATTGAGCAATAGCTAAGGCAGGATAAGGAATCAAACGTTCTTCTAATAAATCAAAGTCAGCCTGTTCTGCTAGATCTTCTGGACTGTCTTTGACAATACGCATCAATAATTTTTCAATTTGAGGAATGAACCAGAATAAAACTAATACATTTCCACAACGAATCGCTGTATTCATTAATGCAATATTTATTGGAGACATAACTTTATTCAAAAAATCATAGTGCATAAATAGATTTGAACCATAGAATAGGATTGACCAAATAATCATACCAAATAAGTCATTGATCAAATATTCTAATGCAGTACGTTTACCATTCTTATTTGCACTTAAAGCAGAAATCAACACTGGACATGCAGCACCAATACCAATTCCTAAGTTAATTGGGAAGGCTGCCGCAAATGTCAATGAGCCTGTCATAGATAATGCCTGCAAAATACCAATCGCAGCACTTGCACTTTGTAAAACAGCTGTAAACAAAATACCAACAAGAATACCCATAATTGGATTTGAGAACATTGTAAGCATACTAATGAATGTTTCATTTGTTCTTAAAGGTGAAACAGCACCACTCATTTGTTGCATACCTGTCATTAAAATCGCAAAACCAAGCATGATATTTCCAACATTTTTATGTGTAGTACGTTTCCCAAATGTTTTTAAACAAATACCAATAAACGCAAACAATGTTGTGATCGTAGCTGTTGAAAATAAGCTCGCAATACCATTAGATCCACCAACATAAGATAAACACAATATCCATCCGGTAATACTTGTACCAATATTAGCACCCATAATAATACCGATTGCTTGTCTTAGTTTCATCATACCTGAGTTAACAAAACCAATGACCATTACTGTCGTAGCACTACTAGATTGAATAACAGAAGTAACACCTGCACCTAGGGCAACACCTTTTAGACTTGTGTTTGTCATCTTGTACAAGAATGCTTCTAACTTATTACCAGCTACGCTTTTTAGTCCATCGCCCATTAAAGACATACCGAACAAAAATAACGCAATGCCACCTAATAGGGATAAGACCATTGTAACTATTTCCATCTTGAACTCCTTTTATAAAATGAATATTTTATTTTCAATTTTTTCACGCAAAAATTCCACATTGCGACGTCTTTATTATGCAATAAAAATAATGTCAAAACAATATTAAATTTATGTTAATTTTTAGTAAAATGTCATTTTTTTGTGAAAGCGTTTAAAAAAAGATGACTTTAGAAACCTAAAATCATCTTTGCGATCATCTCAAAAAATTGAATCATATTTGAACGTAACATACCTAGTGGATAATCTAATAGACCTGTAAAAATCAAAAAGATAAATAAGATATTCATCCATGGTGCACCATCAATAAATTTATAATACTTATCATCTGGTAAAAATGAAAATAATATTTTCGATCCATCTAGTGGTGGAACTGGAATTAAGTTAAAGATTCCAAATCCCGTAGAAATAAGTCCTGTATAGGTCAATGTGTTTGATACAAAATAACCAACACTTGTCATCATAAATTGAGGTGCAAATTTATAAAGTGCATAAAATAGGAATATACAAATAAAGCTTAAAAGAAAATTTGCGACAGGCCCCGCAAAACTAGTCCATATAATCCCTGTTTTTGCGTCTTTATAATATCTTGCATCAATCGGAACGGGTTTTGCCCATCCAAATCCACAAATCAATAGACAAACTAAGCCTAGCCAATCCACATGTTTAAAAGGATTTAGACTTAATCTTCCCTCTAATTTAGCGGTTGGATCTCCCATCCAATAAGAAACTAAGCCATGAGCCGTTTCATGAATTGACATAGATAGAATAACGGCAATCACCAAATAGACAATACTTTGTAGACTAAACATTAAATCTAAAATGCATTACATCGCCATCTTGAACGACATAATCCTTTCCTTCTAGGCGTAAACGTCCTGCTTCTTTAATAGCTAATTCGCTACCCAATTCATCAATATCATCAAAGCGATATACTTCTGCTCGAATAAAGCCTTTTTTGAAATCTGTGTGGATAACACCAGCACAATCCGGTGCTTTCATACCTTTTTTGAATGTCCATGCACGACATTCATCTTCTCCAGCCGTTAAGAATGTACATAAATCTAATACGGAATAGGCTTCTTGAATCAATTGATCTAAACCAGAAGTTTCAACACCTAATTCTTCTAAGAACGCATCTTTTTCTTCTTTATCTAAACCAGACAATTCCTCTTCCATTTGCGCACATAAGGCAACGACTTGGTTATTTTGACTTTGTGCATATTCCTTTACTTGATTGTAGTAAGCACATGAATCTGGATCCATAATACCTTCATCATCTAAGTTGGCAACATAAATCATAGGTTTTGCGGTCAATAAGTTATAACCCTTCATCAAAATTTGTTCTTCTTCATTTAATTCTAATGAACGTGCTGGTTTTCCTTCTTCTAAAACAGGTTGAAGACGATCCAATAAAGCAAGTTCATCCAATGATTCTTTATCTTTGTTTGTCTTAGCCTTACGTTCAATCTTACTTCTACGATTTTCAATCGTTTGAAGGTCAGCTAAAGTCAATTCTAAGTTGATAATTTCAATATCACGAATTGGATCCACACTATTTTCTACGTGTGTGATATCCGGATTGTCAAAACAACGAACTACGTGACAAATCGCATCTGTTAAACGAATGTTCGATAAGAATTGGTTACCCAAACCTTCACCTTGACTTGCTCCCTTTACTAATCCTGCAATATCAGTAAATTCAAATGTTGTATAAATCGTTTTTTTAGGATTGAAGATTTCAACTAAACGATCAATACGATAGTCTGGTACTTCTACAACACCTACATTTGGCTGAATTGTCGCAAATGGATAGTTTGCAGCTTCCACTTGAGATTTTGTGATAGCGTTAAATAAAGTCGATTTTCCTACGTTAGGAAGACCAACAATTCCTGCAGTTAATGGCATAATTCAATACATCCTCTCTATTCTTCTTCATGTCGAATTACTTTTTTCAATTTCTTTTCAAATTTTTGTCTAGGCATCAAAACACTTGCTCCACAACCCAAACACTTAATTCGAATATCAGCACCCATGCGAATAATTTTCCATTCTGTGGACTTATGACAAGGATGCTCTTTTTTCATTTCAACAATATCATTTAATCCATATTCCATAATTATTCTCCTTGCGTATGCATTTTATATGCATCTAGCGTATTCGATAATAACATACAAACCGTCATTGGACCAACCCCTTTTGGCACTGGACTTACATAACTTGCCTTTTTCGCAACCGATTCGAAGTCACAATCCCCAACAAGTTTTCCATTGACACGATTAATACCCACATCAATGACAACAGCTCCTTCTTTTACCCAATTTTCATTGACCATTTGACTAACACCCATCGCAACAATCAAAACATCCGCTTGTGAAGCAATCTGTTCAATATTTGGTGTTTTCGAATGTACAATTGTAACTGTCGCATTGCGATTTTGAAGCAATAACGCGACGGGTTTTCCAACTAAATTACTTCTTCCACAAACAACAGCACGTTTTCCCGATAAATCTTTATATCCAATCGAATCTAACATAGCCATCACACCTTGTGGAGTACATGGAATAAAGCCTGGACGATTTGTCAATAAACACCCGGCATTCATGGGGTGTAAACCATCCACATCTTTTTGTGGATCAATCAATTCTAAGGCGGCCGTTTCCTCTAAATGATCTGGCAATGGCATTTGGACTAAAATACCATCCACTTCCGAATCTAGATTTAGCTCCATAATCACATTACTCAATTCTTCTTGTGATACATTTTCATCTAAGCGAATCGTTTTTTGAAGCATTCCTATTGAAGAACAAGCCTTTTCTTTACCACGAACATAAGACATACTTGCCGGATTATTTCCCACAAGTACTACACTTAGTAAAGGCAATCTAGCTCCTTCAGCACGAATGTCATCAATCTTTTGTTTCATTGAAGACTTAATACTTTCTGCCAATATATTTCCATATATAATTTCCATTAAAACAACTCCTTCGAATCCAATACAATTGTAACTGGACCATCATTCAACAATTCAATCTTCATATCGGCTCCAAAAATCCCCTTTTCTACATGCATACCTTGATCTTGTAACTTCTGATTAAATTGATCATATAATACTGTAGCTAAATCTGGTTTTCCCGCATTTGTAAAACTTGGACGATTCCCCTTTTTACAATCGGCATATAAAGTAAATTGTGAAATAGATAGAATACTACCATTTACATCTTGAATCGATTTATTCATCTTCCCATTTTCATCTTCAAAAATACGTAAAAATAAAATTTTATGAATCATTTTATCAATGATTTCTTCTGTATCCTCATTATTAAAACCTACAAAAATACAATAGCCATGATCAATTTGTCCTGTCACTTGCCCTTCAACTGTGCATTTTGCGTTTTTTGCCCTTTGAATTACTACTCTCATCCTTTTTTCTCCAATATACAAACACTTAAACTCACTATGCCCTCTTCATTTCCTACAAAGCCTAGCTTTTCTCCTCGCGTAGCCTTAATGGAAATATCTTCCATATCACAATGTAAAACAGCTGCAATATTTTTTCGCATAGCCATAATATGTGGTGCCATTTTCGGTCTTTCTGCCAAGATTGTCGCATCCACATTTCCAATCTGGTAACCCATTTCATTCATCATTTCATAGATATGAGCCAATAAATCTAAACTATTCGCTCCTTTATATTTAGGATCCGTATCCGGAAAATGCTTTCCTAGATCCCCTAGTGCGAGTGCTCCTAAAATACTTTCACCTACCGCATGTACTAAAACATCGGCATCTGAATGTCCTAACAAACCTTTTGAATGTTCGATTTCTACACCGCCTAGAATGAGTTTTCTACCCTCTTGAAGTTGATGAATATCTACAGATTGTCCAATACGTATATTATGCATAAATCACCTTAGAAGTTCTTTTTGCACGCTTGTCAAGCGTATTTGCACGATAACCTAAAATACAATGGCCAATTCCTTCATAAGATTCTGGTAAGCCCCATTTTCTCTTTAATTCTTTACCAAAATCCGTTTCAAAAACTTCTTTAGCACGATGGATCCAACATGAATCGACACCTAAGGCATTAGCTGCATTCATTAGATTTCCCATAGCTAAGGCTCCATCATATAAATATGTCGGTGCATTTGAATCCGCAAATACAATAATCATACTTTTAGCTCCATAAAAAGGATCCGATGATGAATTCATAACTTCTGCATTCTTTTTAGATAATTCATGCATCAATTCTTCATCTTCTACAACCACAAAAGCATAGATTTGACGATTCATTCCACTAGGCGCAAATTGACCTGCATATACAATTTTTTCAATTAAGTCATGACTGACCTTTTTATCATTATATTTTCGAACACTTCTTCTCTCTAAAAGATTTTTATATGCTTCATTCATATATAATAGCCTCCAAAACTACATCATATTATACAATACAAAAGAATTAAAAAAAAGCCTGGCAAATTGCCAAGCTTAAAAATTCAATTATCTTACTACACGAATATATTGTGGATTACCCATACCATTTTGGTATGCACCAGCTATTACAGTTTTACCATTGTAGTTTCCATGTACAGCTTGCCCATTTCCAATATATACAGCGATGTGGTCAACACCACGTCCACCATTGTTGTAGTAAATCAAGTCACCAGCTTGAGGACTATCTGTATAATATCCATATACACCTTGATATTGATCTGGCCATAATTGATATGCATCACTTACACCAGCATTAGCTAATGCTTGTTGTACAACTTGTGTACACCATAATCCATCCGTTACACCGACTAATTCTTGAGCTGATGAAGAAATACGGTCACCTAAGCTAGAAGCTGTTTGTTCTGGTGCAGGGGTTACAGTTTCTTCTGGAGCAGGAGCTGGAGTCTGTTCTGGAGCAGGTGTTGGATTTTGCTCTGGTGTTTGCTCTGGAGCTGCAGGAGCAGGTGTTGTATTCTGTTCTGGAGCTTGTGTTGTTGTATCAACACTAGGTGTTTCTACTGGAGCTGCAGGAGCTTCTGGAGCAGGAGTTGGATCCTGTTCTGGAGTCTGAGTTGTTGTATCAACACTAGGTGTTTCTACTGGAGCTGCAGGAGCTTCTGGAGTTTCAGTAGTATCTGTAGTTGTTTCTGTTGTTTCTGTTTTAACTTCTTCAGTTTGAACAGGTGTTTCTTCTACAACTGCTTTTTCTTCTGTTTCTTGTTTTACAGCTTCTTGACTAGCTGTTGTTACTGTTTCTTTCACTTCCCCCGTAATGTTACTTGAAACACTTGCTGTAGTGGCATTTTCAGTTTTTGAAGAGTTTACTGTACCATCTTCTGAGAAATAGTAAGATTTTCCTTCAATTTCTTGCCATCCTTTAGCTACAGTTTTATCTTCGTTTACGTAACGATCGCCATGCCATCCTGGTTCTTCCTTGGCTGCAACCACTGTTGCGACAACAGGGAAAGCAGATGCTACGCAAAGAATTGCTGCGACTTTTTTACCATTATTTTCTACAAAGTTCATTTTATTCTACCCCCTATTTAAAATAGTTCATGATTAGTTTATCACGAAACCACCTCACAAACAACCCTAAAATTTATTTTTGGTTAGAAACAGCTAAAAATAAAAGGCCTCAAAGAGGCCTATATAATCATCAATTATTTTGTTTTTTCAATGATTTCTGTGAAGCTATCTTCTTTCAAGCTAGCACCACCAATTAATGCACCATCGATATCTGGTTGAGCCATATATTCAACAATATTGTTAGGTTTAACACTTCCACCATATTGAATACGTACTTTTTCAGCAGCTTCTTCACCATACATAACCTTAACTTGGTCACGTACGATCTTACAGCAGTTTTCAGCAATTTCAACTGAAGCAGATTTTCCAGTTCCGATAGCCCAGATTGGTTCGTAAGCAATTACCATTTCACCAACACATTTTGGACATAAGTCAGCTAAAGAACCAGCTAATTCTTCACGAATTACTTTTTCTGAGTTTCCAGCATCGTAATCAGCTTCTGTTTCACCAACACATAAGATTGGAGTGATTCCAGCTTTGATCAAACGTTTCGCTTTTTTGTTTACTGTTTCATCAGTATCACCGAACATTTCACGACGTTCTGAGTGACCGATAATGCAGTATTTAACTCCCATTTCTTCTAACATAGGAACACTAACTTCACCAGTGAAAGCTCCACTATCTTCAAAGTGGCAGTTTTCAGCAGCTACAACTAAGTTTTTAGCGTGATCCAATGCAGTTCTTAAATCAGTAAATGGACATCCAATTCCATAAGTAGCATTTTCGCTAGCAGCAACACCATCAACAGCTTCGAAGAAAGCTTTTGTTTCAGCGTTGTTTTTATTCATTTTCCAGTTTCCAACGATAATAGGTTTTCTCATCTTAAGTACATCTCCTTATTACTTTTCGCTGATAATAGCGATACCAGGTAATGTTTTACCTTCCATATATTCCAAACTAGCTCCACCACCAGTTGAAACGTGAGAGAATTTGTCTGCATATCCTAATTGTTTTGCAGCAGCAGCAGAATCTCCACCACCGATTACTGTAATAGCTTCTGGTAATTCAGAGATTGCTTTACATACTTCTTCAGTACCTTTAGCGAATTTAGGCATTTCGAATACACCCATAGGTCCATTCCATACTACAGTTTTAGCACCAGCTAAAGTTTCTTTGAACAATTCAACAGATTTAGGACCAATATCTAATCCCATCCATCCATCAGGAATTTGTCCAGCATCCGCAACACTAGTGTTAGCTTCTTCACTAAATGCATCAGCGATTACGTTATCTACAGGAAGAACTAATTTGTCTCCAGCTTTTTCTAAATATTCTTTTGCTAAATCTAATTTGTCATCTTCAACTAATGAAGTACCAATTGAACCACCAACAGCTTTAGAGAATGTATATGCCATTCCACCACCGATGATAACTTTATCAGCTTTTTTCAATAAGTTGTCAACAACATCGATCTTACTAGATACTTTAGATCCACCAATGATAGCTACGAATGGGTGCGCTGGTTCATCAACAGCTTTTCCTAACATTGTAACTTCTTTTTCTACTAAGAATCCTAATCCATTTTCTTTAATGTTTGTAGGGATACCTACAGTAGAAGCGTGAGCACGGTGAACAGATCCGAATGCATCTTCAACGAATACTTCACCTAAGCTAGCCCAATATGCACCTAATTCAGGATCGTTTTTGCTTTCGCCTTTTTCGTAACGAGTATTTTGCATTAATACGATTTCACCATCAGCTAATGCATTTACAGCGTTTTCTAATTCTTCACCACGAGTTACTGGGCAGAAAGTTACTTTTACATCTGGTAACAATTCTTGTAAACGTACAGCTACGCATTCCAAGTTGTTTTTAGCTTTGTCTTCTTCAGTCTTAACTTTTCCTAAGTGAGACATCAAAATAACTTTAGCTTTGTTTTCTACTAAATATTTAATTGTAGGTAAAGCCATTACGATACGGTTATCATCAGTGATAACACCATCTTTTCTTGGCACGTTAAAATCACAACGTACGATGACCTTTTTTCCAGCTACATCAAGGTCTTTAACAGTTCTCTTTGTCATGTATATTCCTCCTACTGTCATTTTTTTGCACATCCATTATATCACTACATAAATTGATTGACTAGTTTTTCACAAGTAAAATATTTCACAAAAAGCGCTTTCATCACTTACTTGTGATAATTACGACCATTATTGATCATAAAACCACGATAAATCTGCTCCAACATCAAGACTCGCGTCATTAAATGTGTAAAAGTTAGATCCGATAATTTCCAACGATAATTCGCTCTAGAAACTAATTTTTCACTTGGTCCTAGACTTCCCGCAATCACAAAAACAATATTTGAATGCTTCATTTGCCAAGTATCTAAATTTTTCGCAAACGTCTCAGAATCAATCATTTTGCCATGAAGATCAAGTAATACTACAAAATCTTGATCCGACAATTTTTCTAGAACACGATTCCCCTCTTTTTCCTTAACCAATAAAACCTCGGCTTCTCTAGAAACATGCTCATTTGCTTCATCCTTGACTTCAATTTCGCTAAACTTACAAAAAGCCGACAAGCGCTTCATATATTCTTTCTCTAAAGACTGTAAAGCCTTATCTTTATTCTTTCCAATCGCAATTAATTTAATCACAATATGCCTCCTTCATTATTCTCTTGAATATCTTTCACAAAATAATCATACCGATCCAAAAATAATCTCATCGTTTGATAGCTAGAAGTTGATTTATAATCCACTTCTTCTACCTTACCATCATCAAACGATAAGATTTGTGCATCCGGAAATCCCAATAATATCGGTGAGTGTGTCGCAATGATAAACTGACAATTTTGTTTCACACATTCCTCAATCAAATAGAGTAAGGCCAATTGATTCTGACAAGATAAAGCCGCTTCTGGTTCATCTAGAAAGTACAATCCATTCCTCTTAATTTGATCCATCATCAATGAAAAGAAACTCTGACCATGCGACTTCATATGATATTCTTTTGAAGGATGTAACGCATCTGCATATTCCATTTCCTTAGTTGCCACATTATAAAAGCTTTCTGCACGCAAGAAATACATCCAATCCGGTTTTCTATTACGCCACAAACGCATATGTTTATGCAAACTAGAATACGAATCATACGTAGAAAAATCATAGTTCTTTGTTCCACCTTCTGGATTCAATCCATTTTTAATCGCAAGAGCCTCTAATAAAGTGGATTTACCACTTCCATTTTCGCCACAAAAGAAAGTTACGGGCTTATTAAACATGAATTGATCGATACTTCGAATACTTTTAATATCGGCCACATAATCATCAATTTCACCCCACAAGATGTCAAATCCATTAATAAACATATATATCACCTAAGAAAAATAGTACTCTAATCGAGTACTAAATTCCATGATGATTTACATAATAAATATAGATACATAATCCAATCAACAGAAATCCTAATATCCAATTAAACATTTCTTTTTACAATTCCATAATAGATTTTTGAAGTTAATACATAAATCACAATGTAGACTAGCGCAAAGGCCACAAAACAGAATATTGTCGTACGAATATAAAGCCATGAATCACTCACAAATAATAAATGAAGTAGCTTTTCAATCATTGGATACGCAAAACAAACATGAAGCCCTGCAACAAGTAATGGCATAAAGAATACCGTTAATACCTGTGAATGAATAGCCTTCTTTACATCTTGTTGTTCAAGGCCTACTTTTTGCATAATCTCAAAGCGATCCTTATCTTCATAGCCTTCTGTAATTTGTTTGTAGTACATAATAAGAATGGTTGCCATAATAAATAAGAAGCTTAAGAAGATTCCAATAAATAAGATGCCTGCATATAATTCAATCAAACCTTGTTTCTGATCCAATTTACTTAACCAAATAAAATCATTTATATTCTCATTCTGACCTAACTTTTTAATAACTTCACGCTCATTCGCATCACAATCAAACGAATAATAAGCACGTATTGCACTCGCATTATCGCCATACACATGTATCTGATCTTCTTGCATCTTCTCTAAAGTCTTTTCTGAATCCACAATAATATAATAATGTTCTGTCACATTGGGATTGCTCTCATCCATCTTCAAGTGGTCCAATTGTTTCTTCACAACATATTCTTTCCCAAATAAAGACAAAGTCTTTTTCTTAATCGTCTCTGCATTAGAATACACATAGATTTCATTTGGTTTTAAAGACCCCTTAATATTTTCATAATCCTGAATATCCTTTAGTGGAAGGCAATAAAATTCTTGAATCTCATTTACGGCATTCATCCCCTCATTCTGGTAATCTGTAATCAAAGTTCCATTCTTTAAATATCCAGCATAATCCAATCTCTTATACGCAAGAAGATTCTTTGGAACAATGCCCATACGAATCAATTCTTCATTCATTTCATCAAAATCAATATTGGAAGCATCCCCATATCCATTTCCCATCACACTTCTAGGATATTGTGAATCCACAATACTATCAATACTTGACCACATACTTAGTGTTGTAGACAACATCACTAAGACCATCGTTGAAAGAATACAAATATTGGCTAGTCCTACCGCATTTTGTTTCATACGATACATCATGCCAGAAATACTAATAAAGTGATTTGTCTTATAGTAGTAATTCTTATTTTTTTTCATTAATTTTAAGAAAGTCACTGATATAGATGTAAACAATAAATACGTTCCAATAATGACAAGCACAACAGCCACAAAGAAAAAATAGAATGCCGTTAAAGGATTTTTAGTCGTAATTGATAAATAGTATCCAATACCTAGACAAAGAATACCAACAATAGATAGAAACCATTTTGCCTTAGGCTCTTTTTCACCCATATGACTCGAATGAAGCAATTCAATTGGACTTGAAATATGAATACGAATCATAGAATAGAAGTAGATCAATACATAAATCAATCCAATCACAAGAACGCATTGTCGCATGCCTATAAATGAGAAATAGAAACCAAGTATAATATCTGCACCAATCATTTTTGCGATGATTAAAAACATCGCTTTATCAAACAAGATACCTAAACCAATACCTAAAGCTAATGATACAAATAAAGTAATCGCAGTTTCATAAAACAAGACGCGAGCTAAGTGTTTCTTTTCCATTCCTAATATAGAAAATAACGCGAACTCTTTTTGTCTTCTTTTAATTAAAAAGCTATGTGTATAGAACAAGAAGATAAACGCAAAGATTTCAATAATGACAACCCCAAAGCCTAACATCTGCGTTAGTGTCATTGCCCCTAACATCTCATTTAAGTTTGGATTATTTGCCAAAGAAACAACCATATACAACATCATTGTCGTTAAAACACTCGTTAATATATAAGGAATGATGGTACGCGCATTCTTTTTCAAGTTATCTACTGCTAAATTTAAATAGAAAGCTCTACTCATGATGAACACCACCTGTAGCTAGTAGTGTCAATGTATCACTAATACATTGGTACATCTGATCTAAATTTTTATTTCCCTTATAAATTTCATGGAAGATCTTTCCATCCTTAATAAATAGAACGCGAGACGCATGACTGGCCGCCTTTGTCGAATGGGTTACCATTACAATCGTCTGTTGATTTTCATTGATGGTTCCAAACAAATGTAAAAGTTCCTCTGTACTCTTTGAATCCAAAGCCCCCGTTGGCTCATCCGCCAAGATCAAATCTGGATTTGTGATGATGGCACGAGCAACAGCTACACGCTGCTTTTGTCCACCACTGATTTCATATGGAAACTTATCTAAAATACCCTCAATCCCTAGTTGTTTGGCGATGGGTTCCAATCTTTTTTTCATTTCCGGATATTTTTTCTTACTTAAAACCAAAGGCAAGAAAATATTATCGCGATTATTAAAATTATCTAATAAATTAAAATCTTGGAATACAAAGCCTAAATGTTCTCTTCGAAAGTTCGCAATTTCCTTTTCTGAAATATGCGTAATATCTTTACCATGTAGTAAGACTTGTCCACTTGTTGGTTTATCTAAAGCAGCCAAGATATTTAATAAGGTTGTCTTACCAGATCCAGACTCACCCATGATAGCTACATATTCACCTTTATTCACGCTAAAATTAACGTTGGTCAATGCCTGTACTTGATTCTGTGTAAATCTTGTTGTATATACTTTTTTTAAATTTTTTACTTCTAATAATGCCATATTCATTACCTCCATGTACACCAAAATTCTACAAAGAATCCAAAAATACAGCCATCGATTCAGCTAACACTATCCTTACAAGATTGTAAGATTACTCTATTCTTCCTTCAAAATGCGTAAGATCTAACAGGACTCGAGTTCCTTTACCAACACTTGATTCAATTCTGATTTTATGATTCAACATATCTAAAATATTCTTACATAAATATAGACCTAGACCACTTGCTGTTTTATCACTACGCCCATTCATGCCTGTATATCCCTTTTCAAATACACGACTTAGATCACTTGCACTAATACCTATACCATTATCTTCAATGACTAAAACATGTTTAGACTTCATATATAGAGAGATCAAACCATTTTCATTGGTATATTTAAGACTATTCGAAAGAATTTGTTCCAACACAAACACAAGCCACTTTTCATCACTCAAAATAACATCCCCGGTTTCTTTAAAACTCAACTGAATGTGTTTACGAATAAATTCTGTAGAAAAGCGACGAATCGATTGTCGAATTAAATCGTCCAATTCTAATTCTTTAAATAAGAAATCGGTATGCGTACTATGTAAGCGTAAATAGGCTAAAACCATGTCTGTATATTGATCCATGCGTAAGAGTTGCAACTTAATTTCATTACGACTTAAGTTCTCATCTTCAAGTAGTAATTTCATAGCAGCAATAGGAAGTTTAGCCTGATGTACCCACATCGTAAAATAATCTTCTAAATCATGCATTTTATTTTCTGAAGAAATAACATACGCATCATGATACTCTTTCATAGCCACTAAGATTTTATGATAGTCTTCTCCCATCAATGAAGAATCTTGAAGATCACAAGACAAAGAAACATTACTATTGGATTGAAGTGTTACTAAGGTTTGGTGTTTCTTATAATATTTGTAGTAATCAAACAAGAAACAAACCACCAACAAAACACATAAAATCATAAAAGCATATGTAAAAGCTTCTAGTTCTAGATTATAGAGTTTAAATACACATAAACAGATCAAAACACTTACAACATAAATCATTATAAAAAACAATCGATCTTTTAAATAATGGATAAACAACTTCATATCTTATATCCCAACCCTTTTTTAGTTTGAATAAAATCCACAACGCCAATACTCTCTAACTTTTTACGCAAACGATTCACATTCACACTTAATGCATTTTCATCCACATAAAAATCCGTCTTCCACAAATATTCCATTAAACAATCTCGAGATACAATCGTCCCCTTCTTTTCCATAAGTAAGCGTAAAATTCGAGCTTCATTTTTACTTAACTCAATATTTTTAGATTGAAAACTTACCGTATTATCATCTAAATTAAAGCGTACACCTTGATATTCAAGAATATTATGATTGGATACAAAATCATAGCTTCTGCGCAATATAGCTGTTATTTTAGCCGCTAGAACATTTAAATCAAATGGTTTGCATACAAAATCATCTGCACCCTTAGAGATTGCCATCACGATACTCATATTGTCTGTAGCACTTGAAATAAAGATAATTGGAACTTTGGATTCTTCACGAATCTTTTCCGTCCACAAATATCCATTCAAATAAGGCAGTGTTATATCCATTAATACTAAGTCTGGATTAAAAGAATGAAATGCATCCATCACATTATAAAAATCAGTAACTCGACAAACTGAATAATTCCAAGATTTAAGAAACGATTCTAATTTTTTTGAGATGAGTTCATCATCTTCTACAATCATTATTTTATACATAGTCTCACCCACTTTATTATACTGCATAAACTAAGAAATCTTTCTAACAATGGTGTAAGATAAGAACAAAAGGAAGTGATAGTATGATCTATCTTCAAATGGGAATCCTCATTCTAGAAATCGGATTATGTATATTACAAAACAATCTATTAAAGAATAAATCCAATAAAAAATACGATACGCCATGTGTATCGCATTACTATTAAATTGTTGGAATATGCGTACATATCAAGCTATGTGGGCTATACATGCATTATTTTGTTTACTTGTACTACTCGCATTATTCAAAAAAAGAAAGCCAATATTCTGCATAATAGTATCAGCTATCATATCCACATCCATCGTTACTTTTGGTTCTGTGAATATGTATACCATCCACAAGACAACCTACAACATCAAAACCAAAAAAGAAATAAATCCAACAAAGATTTGTTTCATTTCGGATGTTCACTATCCTAGTGCGAATAATCCTCAAAGATTAAAAGAATTCACAAATACATTGATGAAAGTGAAACCCGACTTCTATCTACTTGGAGGAGACTTTGTGGATGAATCCACATCCAAAGAAGATATGGAAATCCTATTTAAACAACTCAAAAGACTGACTAAAGTAGCCCCTGTTTATTTTGTATATGGCAATCACGAAGACAAGACAAAGTTTTCAAGAACCAAACTCAATCAAGCCATCACTAAAAACAACATTACCATTCTAAATGATCAAGAAGTATACATAAAATAAAGCCAATTGATGCTCCGTCATAATTGAAAGTTCAAATAATACAAATAAATTCAATCCTTAAGAACAACAGCGGTTGGCGCTCAATATATGATAAGTTCAAATAATACAAATAAATTCAATCCTTAAGAACGAGGTTTTAAACATGGAAAATAAAGAATATGTTCAAATAATACAAATAAATTCAATCCTTAAGAACAATGGTGTCAAGGACTCCCAAGCGTTCTGTTCAAATAATACAAATAAATTCAATCCTTAAGAACAGAATAAAGTAAATCTTAATGATCAAAGTGGTTCAAATAATACAAATAAATTCAATCCTTAAGAACGAACTGCTGGAAAGTACGTCAAACCGAACGTTCAAATAATACAAATAAATTCAATCCTTAAGAACAGGTGCTCGATTTTTCCCTCAAAAAAGCTGTTCAAATAATACAAATAAATTCAATCCTTAAGAACCTGTCCTCTCTAATGATTCTGTGCCCGTTGTTCAAATAATACAAATAAATTCAATCCTTAAGAACTTTGAAAATGTGACTGTTCCGCTTGTATTAGTTCAAATAATACAAATAAATTCAATCCTTAAGAACCAAGGTCGAAGCGTTGCAAGACAGGCAGTGTTCAAATAATACAAATAAATTCAATCCTTAAGAACACTCGAAAGGATACAACACAAATCCATACGGTTCAAATAATACAAATAAATTCAATCCTTAAGAACAGAGAATAAAGACTATATTAGTCTTTCAGGTTCAAATAATACAAATAAATTCAATCCTTAAGAACTCAATCCATTTTCATAATGAGTAACTAAAGGTTCAAATAATACAAATAAATTCAATCCTTAAGAACTAAAATTGAAGCCGGCGAAATTGTAACAAGGTTCAAATAATACAAATAAATTCAATCCTTAAGAACCTCAGTCCATGACTCATTGAATTGATTAAGTTCAAATAATACAAATAAATTCAATCCTTAAGAACAGCAGGCGAATCCTGCGGCATTGGAAATCCGTTCAAATAATACAAATAAATTCAATCCTTAAGAACCGTATATGGCAATATTGTTGATGAGAACAGTTCAAATAATACAAATAAATTCAATCCTTAAGAACTTGGTGATGTGCTAGAGCCATTCGCAAGTGGTTCAAATAATACAAATAAATTCAATCCTTAAGAACAGGAGAAAGAAAATGATTAGATTACAAAAGTTCAAATAATACAAATAAATTCAATCCTTAAGAACCCGCTTGGTATTCCTTCAAGATACTTAACGTTCAAATAATACAAATAAATTCAATCCTTAAGAACGTGCCGTCTGTGAGCTTTCCCCAGTTTTCCGTTCAAATAATACAAATAAATTCAATCCTTAAGAACGCGCTCTATTCGGCGCATACGCGCCTTTTGTTCAAATAATACAAATAAATTCAATCCTTAAGAACCCATTATTCGCTCCTTTCAATTGAAAAACGTTCAAATAATACAAATAAATTCAATCCTTAAGAACCCGCTTAATTTAACCTCTTCAAATTGCGGTGTTCAAATAATACAAATAAATTCAATCCTTAAGAACTCCCATTGCTGTCATCATATGCGGCAAAGTGTTCAAATAATACAAATAAATTCAATCCTTAAGAACCTAATCTGTTTACTCTTCTCTGTCCATGCGGTTCAAATAATACAAATAAATTCAATCCTTAAGAACAAGTAGTCAACTGCGCCATTCTCTGTAATGTTCAAATAATACAAATAAATTCAATCCTTAAGAACAAGGTGTACAAACGATCTTTACGTCAAAAGGTTCAAATAATACAAATAAATTCAATCCTTAAGAACTGTCGGCCTTATTATAGCATATTTATGCTTTATTTACAGTATATCTTGAGTATAAGTATCATTAAATGTCAGATAAAAAGTTGTGTTTTTATCTTCAAATTGTTCCATTAATCGAATGTTTTTTTCTGTTTGTTGTTGCTTATGAAGCATAGTATAGGGGTTTTGTATATAGGAAATGTTACTAAATTGGTTTAAATCGTATTCATATTTTTCTATGTAATCTTTATTGGAAACAATCAGCATCGCAAATTTTTCTAGTTCTTCAATAGAATTGCAAGCCATATTATCATTATTTAAAAGAAACAGGATATTATCTTGATCAAACGATTTCAACCATTTTAATACCGTTTGCGTAATTGGAAAATCTATATATACAACATTAAATTGATTTCTGTTAATAAATAACAACAGGTTATAAACCATAATGTACTGTTGATCAACTGGAGTATATCCTATGTTTATGTCCAACATTGATAAAAATTTAGAAACCTCAAAATCCGACATTTCTAAACCAATATTACAACCAATATTCCTTGTTAAAATTTCTCTCAATTTATACATACCATGATCAGTAATCAAACTTCTAAATCCTTCTCTAATCAATTCAAACGATTTAAAATCATTTTCATTTTCTTGAATAAGATTAGTTGTTTCAATATTGAATATAGATTTTGTTCCAAATTCAAAATTAGAATTAATATCACTACCATATGGGTAATAAATAAAATTAAGCTCAGTGGGTTTAATTGACTGATTTTCAGAATCTAATACTTTACAATAATTTCTTTTCTTTTTAACGAATTGATTTGTAAAACAATCTATTATATCTTTTTGTTTAGCACCTGCTAGTACTACTATATTATTATCTTCCGGAATCAAGTAGACAGACTCCTCATGTATTATTTTCACTATTTAGTCCTCCTATAATTAAAGTACGATCTGTTGTCGTAATGTTTTCTTGTAAAGTATAATTACTATTCATATTCACAATGTTTTGATATTGCCTCTCAGTTATTATTAAATATCTTATATCCCCATTATCAGGAACATTGTTTTTCAGCCTTTTTTGAATCGTCTTAGCTGAATCATTATTTATGCATAATTTTGCATAAACTGAATATTGGATTCGTATAAATCCTTCAGTTTTTAAATATTTTACAAATTGTCTGTAATGTCTTTGATCTGTTTTCGTTTCTTGGGGTAGATCAAAGAATAGAACTAATCGCACAAATCTACTACTCCCCTCCATAGCGAATTCCTTTTGAAAAATCAATCTTCAAAATATCATCTGTTTTTTCATTCAAAAAACCAATATAAGAATCAATTAAATCTTCAATCGCATCTTTTAAACGCATCCATTTTTTATCTATATAAATCTTCGTTTCTAACAATCCAATCAATTCTTGTTTTTGAGCTACGCTAAAACTATCTTTAATATTTTCTTCTACCCATACATCTACTATTACTCGTAATGGCTCTATAAAATCATACGTTAAATTAAAGGCATTCGATTCGCCAATATGATGAATTCCTAACTGAGTTAATAACCCTCTAGCTGTTATACATTTTGAAATATAACTAGCTAAAATCTTATATCCATAATTCAGCGCAAAGTTTCTTACATCATTCTTATCATCTCTATAAAACTTTGTTCCAAACATCTTTCCAAAATAACACTTTGCACTCACTGCTTCTCGATTCGTTTGATCATCATTATAAACTGAATTCTTATAGCCAATTAAAGTTTCCAATTCATCACAATCCTCATAAATCAAGTCCAAAACATCAATTTCAGATTGTATTTTTTGTTCTATTATAAATTTCCATAATTTCTTTTTCCGAGTTATTTTCCAATTAATCTGTTTATTCAATTGCTTAAACACCAAAGAATGATTGTTAAATGGTTGAAAAATACCAATTGGATCATTCTTTGAATCACAAATTATTACATTAATATTATTCTCTACCAATTTTGACAACATTGGAATTGTCATAGTGATTCGATCATGCGAGAAAATCACTGTATCCAAATCACATAATGGTATATTCTGATATTCATTTCCTATTGTAATTTTCATTCGATTTAATGTTAATGACACTGTACACTCAGTTCCAATTACTACTGTTTTCCAGCCCATATTAATAAAACTATAATAAAAAATGAGATAGCCACAATTAGCTATCTCTAATAGTTTTCGAATTTAAATCTTATTCTTCCAGACTAAATTCATTTGTATTATTTGACACACTTATTGTAGCACGTCGCTACAAATTTTCCAAGAGAACTTTTCCTTTTTAATCTTAGAATACTTTCCAGGCGCCTTTCTAGGACCGGATATTAATAACTTACCATTTTCATTATAAATATAACGAATACCTAGAATGCTTGATTTAATTTTGATATATTGTGCCTTATTTTCCTTATCTGTTTTATCATCAATTGAACCAGCAACAGGTAAATATTGTCCTACAATAGTAGGTGGAGTACAATTTCTATTCACAATCAAATCTAGATATGCCATTGTTTCTAAGAATTCCTGATAGTTAGTTTTGTCTTTTAATATTTTTTCAACAGTTCCTTTATAACGGTTCATGTCACGAATATCCATTAAGTTATCTACACAATAACTAATGATTTCAGTGATTTTGTAATCTGAAAATTTTTTCTTTCCATCTGGATTAATCTTTGCCATTTTAAAATTAAATTGTGTAGCTAACTCTTTCTTGTAAAAAATGACCTGTTTATAGATTTCATCATAACTAAATACATACAAATGCTTCATTTCCAATTTTTTATTCACAATAGAACCAATATTAAACTTTTGGATTGTGTAGTTATTTGTATCGTAAATCAAATCATTTTTAAATACACGCATACGGAAATAACATTCCTTCACATTTCCATTCTCATCTAATAATTCAGGCACTTTATAGTAATCTCTTATTAGCTTAATATATTGCTCTTTATTGATTTCACCATTGTTATTTACTATGACTTTTGGAATATGAATTCCAACATGGACTTTCTTCCCCTTCTTATCTGTGTATTTATAGAAATCTACTGCAACACAATTTATTGAGCTATAGATACGCTTATCATTATTTACCCCTAAAAGACCCAACACACCTTTTTCTCTCGGTATGTTTTTCTTCTTGTCCATTTGCGGATAAATAGTCGCATCAAAGAATGCTCCCTTATAGTTCTTTTCTGCTTTTACGGAATATAAAGGCACCGTAGCTCTTACTTGAGAAACCAATGAGTCATTATCATTTGGATAGTTACCAAATCGTTTGAAGTATGCATATTTAATGAATCCATACAATTTTTGATTTTCCGATTTATCACTATCTGGTCCCTGTGACTCCATCATTCTCTTCAAGAATTCTTGATAATACTTATTATTACCACGTTCATCATAATTTGGATAATATGTCGATAAAACCATATCTGCAATCGCAACAATAGAAGCATCATGAGCATGGTGTTGATCACCAATATCACGATTTTTCTTCATATTAAATGCATTTCTATACACCGTCGTAAATGAAGAACGCAATGAAACAATATGAGTATCATAATTATTAACTGTGTTATAAGCTCTTAAAATAGCCATTAATTCTCGAATAATATAGCGTGTATCCACTAAGTTACGATTAATAAATCCCATAGCTTCATCAGTCGATGCTAATAATAATCGTTTTAATTTCTTATCCGAAATCAATTTCATTCCATTCAATTCATAGCATCTACGTTTGAAGTCACTAGAGATAATACGTTTTCCCGCTTTGTTTGTTACAGTCTCTGCTTCAATATATTCTAATGGAAGTCTATCTGCCTTTTTACCATTAATTTCTTTTTTGATCAACATCAAGTTATCCATGGAATTATCACCAAAACCACGAGGTAGAATGTGATCCATTTCATAATCCTCTAATTTTTGAATGTCAATCTCATCTCCAGTTACCATATCACGTCCATTTTGACGTATATATAGTTCAACTTTACGCTTATTCTTCTCTAAATATGGCTCAATAACATCCCAATCTTCCAAATACTTTTTTGATATTTTAGCATTACCTTTCTGTTCTTTCATTTGCTTAGTTAAGTAATCATACAAATTTTTCATTTGATCAAAATGCTTAGCTGGTTCATCACCATCATGAGCACTATCTTTCAAATCTCTTGCTGTTTCAATCACAACACGACCAGGAACTCCATAAGTGTTTACAACTTCTTCATATAGTTTAAAACATTCGTTTAAAGCTCTTATAACAGGTCTAGCAATCGGAATAAATGGTTTACCCTCTTGTATCAATAAATCAATAGACAACTTCTTCGTATCCTTTAATAAAGTCATATACTTGTTAGACTCAAAATTAATTCTATTTCCATCCAAGTCCGTTGCTTCAGTAATCAAAGTCATTTGTTCATTTTTTTGATTTTCTGAATTATCCCTTAACATTTCCTCAAGTAATGTTTCTCCATCAACATTCATTTTTGTTTCCATAATAAATTGTTTAGAGAAAGCATAAAAGCCATTTGATTTACATCTTGCTAATTTCTTTGCATCTTTTTCATCTAAATTCAACTTCTTAGTGAAATAATTTATTTTTGATTGTTCTTCATCAAATAAATTTAAGTTCAAAATAATATCTTCAATCTTATCTACTTTTTCTTTCTCATTTTCATTAAATAAATCAAGAATAGAATGCAATTCAAATTGAGGAAATACACTAATTATATTCTGATATAAAGTATATCTATTTTTAAACTTACCTTCTTTACGAGAGTCTTTAGGACCAAAAGATTTTAAGTTTAATAATTCTGCAACTTCTTTATGCGAAACATAATCTGTACGCTTCAAGAATAATTCATCAAATACTTTTAATTTATCTTCACGAGTTAAATAATATCTGTTTTCATCCTTATCAATTGCAGTCAGAATATTCAATTCGTTCAATAAACTAAATGTCTCTGCAATAAATGATCCTTTTGGAAGTGCATATTCTTCAGGTAAATATGTACAATGCGAAATCATATTTAACTTCCAATTTTGAATACTCTCTTCTTCATTAACTAAAGCATCCTTACAATACTCATATCCATACTTAAAAGTTCCATCTTTTCGATTGATCCAACTATTCTTTGCTTGGGAAGACAATGGACCAATGTAGTAAGGAATGCGAGCTTTAATTGTTGAAATACATGCTTCAATAAAATTATCCGTAATCAAATTAGGATAAAACTCTTGTTGTTTATGCAAAATATCACTAGCTTCTTTTACATACAAACCATTCGGATACTTATTCTCCATATTTTTTACAACACGCAAACGATCTCCAATTGCCTTACTCATTTTTTTCTGAATATTATTCTTTTCTTCTTTGTATTTATCCGGATCTGAATGTTCTAATTTTTGAATTTTAAGAACCTCATTTAATTTTTCTACAGCCACTTCACAAATATAATTATGATCTTTTAAAATCTGAGAAACTGCAATTACATCATGAAGTTCTACTGCATTGTTCAAAAATTCATTTAAGCTATCCATCTTCAATAATTCATCTAATTTTACAGATTCTTTAGTTTTGTCCTCTTGAACAAGTACAACAGACTCACTAATTTTTTTCAAATCACATTTAAAGCCACAAATCAATTTTAAAATTTCCAATAATGCATCATTATCCTCAGCTTCTACTGTATATTCATCCTTTAACAAAGACTTTAATTCATTAGACTTTACTTTTCCCTTTTCAAAGATAGGTTTTAGTATTGTTTGCTCAAATTCTTTTGTATCTTCTTCAAAATTAACATATGCATGAGTAAACTCATAAAACTGTTCAACAAAGAAATCAAAAGTAATTGGTTCACTAGACGCAAAATTAATATTTTCCATCAAGAAATGACCGCGAGTACCACAAATATTATATAGACATAGTAATAATTCTCTTAAAGATACTTTATCATTCAACGCTTTCAATCTTAAATGGTAAACCGTATCTTCTTTAGGACGAGAAAATGTATTTGAATTTGCTGTATAACTCAAATAATCTCTTTGATTCATTTCTTCTTTTGAAATCAAGCCAAATTCAACAAATGCATTCCTTAATTGTTTCTTTCGCCAATTTCTTCTTCTCAATGTTCTTCTTGCCGAACGATTCAATCTAACTTCTTGTGCAGGGATTGCCTGTTCAAACATATGAACTCCCATATCCAATAGTTTTCCCTTAACTTCATCAATAATTGACCAGCCTATTGATGTAATTCCAATATCCAGGCCTAATACATACTTATTATCCATTTTAATGACCTCCATAAAGTGATTATGTTACATGCATTATATCACTTATGTAAGCCGTTTCCTACAAATTTCTATATAAAAGCAAAAATGTATGCTCTCAGCATACACTTTATATAAAGTAGATTTTATGTTTTTAAGTTATATTTTACCTTTACATCGAAAAAGACATTATCCAAAATCATCATAGATTAATTTTAAGCTTTTTTCAAAAAGTTTTGAGGTTTAATGTCTTTTTCACATTGGACCTTTATAATTGAAATTGCTACTAGATATGGCAGGTGGTTTCCTCTGGATAAATCC
>ERZ791923.1114-NODE-1114-length-31839-cov-3.851498_pt1 | contig 31839 bp, 29 predicted proteins | sample MGYA00510133_ERZ791923 | MGnify/ENA primary metagenome ERZ791923 (study PRJEB30046, sample SAMN00792106) | human gut metagenome | study: EMG produced TPA metagenomics assembly of the A metagenome-wide association study of gut microbiota in type 2... | reverse complement strand
GAAAGCATCGATTTTTCCACACCCACCATCGAGGGCACTGTCCTGCGCCGCAACAAGCTGGACGGTCAGGGAAAGCACCCGTGGAAAGCAGAGGTTTCTGAAGATTCCACCGGTATCTCCACATCGGTTATCAGCAGCTGGTACACCGAGGTGTATGAACCCAAATTTACACAGGCATAAGGAGACTTGTTATGGACGACAGAAGTGCAAAAATCAATATTGGCGGTCGGGAGTTTGAACTGATTCTCACCACCCGCGCCACCAAGGAGATCGCAGGCCGTTACGGTGGTCTGGAAAATCTGGTCGAAAAGCTCATGCAGTCCGAGAACTTTGAAATGGCGCTGGATGAGCTGGTGTGGCTCATTACATTGCTGGCAAACCAGTCCGTGCTCATCCACAATCTCCGTACTCCGGAAGACAAGCAGGAGCTGCTCACGCAGGAGGCTGTGGAACTGCTCACCAGTCCTCTGGAACTGGCGGAGTACAAAACAGCCATTATGGAGGCCATGTTTAAGGGAACGAAGCGGAATGTGGAAAGCGAAAACGACTCAAAAAACGCACCTGTCGGGTAACGGTCTCCGATGCGGAACTGTTTACCCGGCTTTTTTATTACGGAACAGCCCAGCTGCATCTTCCATCCGAGGAGGTCTGGCTGACACCGTTCGGTTTTCTCCTCGACCTGTGGGAATGTCACAGGCAGTTCCTCGGCATGGCAAAGCCGAAACGGGAGGTATACATTGATGATATTATTCCGGATGGGATTTAAGGAGGCGGTATGAGCATTATCCCAGGCACAACGCCGACCCTGACGCTTTCTCTTGACAAAAGCATCACCGGCTGCGCGGCTGCGGAGTTCTGTCTTGCCTGCGGAACGGTCCGGATCTTGCGTCCACTTTCGGAGCTTTCTCTGTCCGCAGACGGTACGGAGGTCAGCCTTCGCCTGACACAGACTGAAACGCTGATGCTGCCGGACAACCAGATCGCAAAAGTGCAGCTTCGGGTCATGCTCGGCGGCGCGGTATTTGCAACAGACAGCATTCCGATCCCGACGAAAGAACTACTGCATCGAGAGGAGTTGATTGCCGATGCAAATTAGCGCAAAGCTGCACACCGAGGATGAACGGCTCCATGCCGACTTCCAAGCGACCGTTCAGGTCGGCGGCGACCTCTCGCTGGGTCACGCGCTCATGTGGGACAAGCAGGGACGGCTTGCCGTGCAGGTGGCGGAGGAAGCCGAAGCAGACAATACGCTTCCCATCACCGCAGCGGCAGTATATGCGGAACTGGGCAACATCGAAGTGCTGCTCGGCACGATATAGGAGGTTTTATGAGCATTGCAACAGAACTCGCCAAGCTCCAGACGGCGAGAAACAAGATCCGTACAAAGCTGGTGGCACTGGGGCTTGTGACCGCAGCAGCCAAGCTGGACGACTGCGCCACAGCGGTGGACGGCATTTCCAATCAGGGTGCGGTTTCCGCGACTGTGCAGGAGGGCGATACCTACACCATTCCCGCAGGCTACCACAACGGCAGCGGTACAGTTTCCGGTGTGGCGGGCGGCGGCAACTACAAGCTGCAAAGCAAAACGGTCGCGCCCACGAAAGCACAGCAGGCGATCACTCCAGACAACGGCTATTACGGCCTGTCCGACGTCACCGTCTCGCAGATCCCCGATGCGTATCAGGATGTCTCCTCCGTTACGGCGGTCGCGGCGGATACACTGACCGGCAAGGTGATCGTCACAGCGGACGGCAAGGTCGCGACCGGTACCATGCCGAACAACGGCGCAGTATCCAAGGCGCTTGATGCGGGTACGCCGTCCTATACCATCCCGAAGGGGTATCACAGCGGCGCAGGCAAGGTGTCCGTCGCAGTGGAAACAAAAACGGTCACGCCGACCAAAGCGGCGCAGGACATTGTGCCGTCCACGGGTAAAGTTCTCACCAAGGTCAGCGTGGCGGCAATTCCGGATGCGTTCGCAGACACCTCCGGTGCGGATGCGTTGGCGGCGAATATCCTCGACGGCAAGACAGCCTTTGTGAACGGCTTAAAGGTCACCGGCTCCATGCCGGACAACGGCAGCGCCACCGCCACAATGGACGGTCTGACCACGACCAGCGTGACCATTCCGGCAGGCTACACCGCAGGCGGTACGGTGTCGCTGACTGCGGATATTGAAGAAGCCCTCGCGGCGATCTGAGGTGAATATGAGTATTGAGCAAGAAATCACACGGCTTGTTGACGCAAAAGCTGCCTTCAAAAGCTGGCTTACCGCCAAGGGCGTGAGCGTTCCCAAGGATGCTCTTTTGCCAAGCATGGTCGATCTATTGGCGCGTGTGCCCGCAGGCGGAGAAAGCGAACCCGCCGACATTACGGTTTCCAACCATACGACCACAGCTTTTACCGCATACGGACCGGACGGCTCTGTTTCCGTTCCGGGAGAGTCTGATGTGGAAATGACCTCTGTGGTTGGAGGAATGATCCATCTTTCCTGTCTGCGGAAAAATCTTTCTTATGCCGCGATGCCCGGCGAGGTCATCAGCAGCTCCGCCTCGGGCGCTTACCTTAAAATCACAGGCACCCCATGCACAGTGTATATCACTGTAAACCCCATCATATAACCCGCGCGGAAAGGAGGCGGCAGTATGGCAGACAATTTCGGTTTAAAAATCGGACTCGAAGGCGAAAAGGAGTTCAAAAAGGCCATCGCGGACATCAATCAGTCCTTCAAGGTCCTCGGCTCGGAAATGAAGCTGGTCTCCTCCGAGTTTGGCAAAAACGACACCTCCATGCAGGCCGTCGCCGCCCGGTCGGAGGTTTTGAACAAGCAGATCGATGCGCAGAAGCAGAAGATCGAGGTGTTGCGGCAGGCGCTGAAAAATGCGTCGGAGTCCTTTGAGGAAAACGACCGCCGCACCCAAAGCTGGCAGATCCAGCTGAACAATGCAGAAGCCGCCCTCAACGACATGGAGCGCGAACTGAAAGCCAACAACGACGCGCTCTCCGAAGCCAGCGACGGTTATACGGACGCAGAGAAGTCCGTGTCCAGGATGGCGGATGAAATGGACGATGCCGCAAAAAATGCCGGGGACATGGGCGGCAAGATCGACGACGCCGGAGAGAAAGCGGAAAAATCCGGCGACAAGTTTGAAAAGCTGGGCAGCGTTCTCAAGGGCATTGGCACGGCGATGGGCGCGGTCGCTGCTGCTGCCGGGGCCGCCGCCGTCAAGCTGGGCAAGGAAGTCGTCTCTGCCTATGCCGATTATGAGCAGCTGGTGGGCGGCGTGGATACGCTGTTCAAAGACAACTCCAAGGAGCTGCAAAGCTACGCTGCAAACGCCTATAAAACAGCGGGTTTGTCTGCAAACGAATACATGGAGACGGTCACCTCGTTCTCCGCAAGCCTGATCCAGTCCCTCGGCGGCGACACCGAAAAGGCAGTCAAGTACGCTGACATGGCGATCACAGATATGTCCGACAACGCCAACAAGATGGGTACGGATATGTCCATGATCCAGTCGGCATATCAGGGCTTTGCCAAGCAGAACTACACGATGCTGGACAACCTGAAGCTTGGCTACGGCGGCACGAAATCCGAAATGGAGCGGCTGCTGGCCGATGCCGAGGCGATCTCCGGCATCCACTATAACCTCGAATCCTATGCCGATGTGGTAGATGCCATCCATGTCATTCAGACGAGCATGGACATCACCGGCACGACCGCAAAGGAAGCGGAACACACCATTTCCGGTTCCATCAACGCTTTGCAGGCGGCGGGAAAGAACCTTCTCGTCGGCTTCGGCAATGCAGATGCCGACATGGAGCAGCTGTGCGGGAATATGGCGGAGGCGCTGAAAAACGTCATTGCCAACATCACACCTGTCATTGAGAATATCGTAAAGGCGCTGCCCACGGCGACAAAAGCGTTATTGGAAGCCATTGCGGAACTGCTTCCTACGCTGCTGGATACCGTGACGCAGCTTTTTTCGCAGCTTCTGACTACCATCTTGGAGTTGCTGCCCCAGCTGATTCCGGCTGCGGTGCAGGCAGTGATGACCATCACGCAGGCGATCATCGACAATCTGCCGCTGCTCATTGACGCGGCAACCCAGATGATCGTGTCACTGGTGCAGGGGCTTGCGGACGCGCTGCCGCAGTTGATCCCCGCCGCCGTGGAAGCAATTACGACCATCGTGCAGGGACTCATCGACAACCTTCCGCTCCTGCTGGATGCGGCACTCCAACTCATTCTCGGTTTGGCGCAGGGACTATTGGATGCCCTGCCGCAGCTGATCGAATCCCTTCCTGCCATCATCACGGGCATTGTGGATTTCCTCATTTCAGGCATTCCGCAGATCATAGAGACAGGCATCCAGCTTCTGACCGCACTGGTGGATGCGCTGCCGGACATCATTGCAGCAATCGTGGAGGTCCTGCCGCAGATCATTGACGGCATCGTCAAGGCATTGTTGGAAGGCCTGCCGCTGATCGTGCAGGCGGGTATCGACCTGTTGGTATCTCTGGTGCAGAACCTACCGGAGATCATTCTGACCATTGTGGAAGCACTACCCCAGATCATCACCGCCATTGTGGACGCTTTGCTGGCATCCATCCCACAGCTGGTGGAGGCGGGCGTGACGCTGTTTATCTCCCTCATTGAAAACCTCCCCACTATTATTCTGGAGATCGTCAAGGCAGTCCCACAGATCATTGCGGGGATTGTCACCGCCTTTACGGAGTCCATTCCGAAAATCGTAGAGGTCGGCGCGAACCTTGTACGTGGGCTGTGGGAGGGCATTCAGTCCCTCGCTTCGTGGCTCTGGGATAAGGTCAGCGGATGGATCTCGTCCATCTGGGACGGCATCTGCGACTTCTTTGGAATTCATTCGCCCTCGAAAGAAATGGGTTGGATTGGTGAGATGCTGGTTGAAGGTCTTGCAGGATCTCTCGACAAAAACGGCAAAACGGCGGTGCGCTCGGCGGAACATCTGGCAGACGGCATTTCTTCTGTCATGCAGGACATGACGGCAGATATGCAGACTGCCATTCCGTCTCACATCAATATGGATGCAACGCTTTCCGGGCTTTCTGATGTCGGGCGGACGTTCAGTGGACAGGCGTTCAACGTCACCATTCCGCTCACCATCGACGGCACGACGCTGGCCCGGATTCTGGCTGAAATCCAGTGGACGCAGAATGCGGCCTATGTGCGCAATCTTGGAGCCGTTTGAGGAGGTGCGCGAATGTGATTGAGATTCTCAAAAATGATCATGTCATTCGAGCCATTTCTCACGTACTCACCGCTTCTATATGCGACAAGTTAGACGGCACGCTGACCTTTGACTTTACTGTCCTGCAGGAAAACTGCGTTCCGATATTGCCTGGCATGACGGTTCGGTATGATGGTCAGTATTACGATATTGTGCGGGTCAAGCGGGGGTTTACATCTGGGATAGAGATCAGCACCGTATCCTGCGAACACATTTCTTACACGCTCAACAGCGAACGGTACAACCTTGTGACCTTTGTGTTTGAAGGAGCGCCGCTGCAAGGATTGACAGAGCTGCTTGCCGGAACGCCGTTCTCCGTGGGTGTTGTAGAGCCGACAGCGATGGTGGAATGCGCTTTTACAGACAGCAGCCCACTGAACCGCCGATCTGCATTGATGCGGTTTGCGGATGCCTGCGGAGGCGAACTGGAATACAGTGGATACACGATTCACATTCGGACCCATCGCGGCAGCTTGGAACGCATTGCCCTGATGGACGGAACAAATGTGACAGGGCTTTGCGCTACCTACGATTCCAGAAAAGAAACGCAGGCTTATGAGGTACAGCTGTTCAAACGCACACCACTTTCCGTAGGAGACGAGGTGCGCATCATATATCACCCTCTTTCTATTGAAGCGGATACGAGAATTGTAGGCATGAGCTACAATCCTTTTGATGCGCATACCGTCCGTATCGAGGTTGGAGATTATGTGCCGAACCTCCTGGCAGCGGAAACGGAGCGCATAAACGGTATTCGACAGGAGTTCCGAGCCGCCAACGGAAAGGTGGAGTCGAAAATCGAATCCGTAGAGGGAGGGCTTTCGTCCCTTACGCAAACTGTTAGTGGATTTGATACCCGTATTGAAAACGCAGAAGGGTCTGTATCCACGCTGTCCCAGACGGTCAGCAGGTTCAATACTCGGATCGAAAATGCGGAAGGCTCTGTTTCTACGCTCACACAGACGGTGAACAGCTTTCAAACCCGTATTCAAACGGCAGAGGGGAACATCTCCTCCCTGACACAAACGGCGGGTAAAATTGACTGGCTGATCAAATCGGGTACCTCGGCGTCCAATTTTACGATGACGGATCGTGCCATTAAGCTGGTGGCAGATAAAATCGACCTCTCCGGCTATGTGACTGTCTCTGCCCTCGGCACAGCGGGCAAGACCACCATCAACGGCGCGAATATTACAACCGGCACAATAGACGCATCCAAAGTTACGGTTACGAACCTGCAGATCAACAATGTGAAATACGGCACATACCCCGTTATCACTTGCACCGGTACTTACGGAAATCCAAACATCGCAGTCGGCAAGGATCAGATGTCCAACAGCGTCAGTCCGACAAAACTCAGCTTGTATGGAACAACCATCAATGTAGGCGATGAAACCAGTACACTCTACTCGGTCAATATCTCCGCAGGGTATGTGAAGATTGTTGGCGGCAGCTATGTAAATATCGGTACAAGCAGTTACTATGCCGTGATGAACAACAGCCGAGAGTTCCGTCCAAGCACATCCAGTTCTTCTTATCCATTTTATCTGGGAACTTCAGGATACCCCTGGCATTACGGTAATATTGGAACGCTGAATGTCGTGACATCGGCGAAACTCGGAACAACGACAGGTGCAAAAGTCGGATTCTTCGGCACAACGCCTATCGGCAGAAAGGCTGTTTCCCGTGCCACCGGTTCTACTGTTGCGTCCTGCAATACGGCAATCAACAACCTTATTACAGCGTTAAAGGCCTATGGACTGATTAGTTAGGAGGCATCTAATATGCTTGAAATCTATAACAGCACTGGGACGCTCCAATGCAGCTTCCCGCGCGTGCTCTCCGCGTCCCTCTGTGACAAGCTGTCCGGGGAGCGGACGCTTTCGTTCTCCGTCCTCGCTTCCCGATCACAGTCACTTCGGGTTGGTATGACCACGAAGCTGGACGGTCAGTTTTACAACATCGTCCGTGTATCCAAGAAGATCACGGGCGGCTTTCCGGTCACGACGGCGCAGTGCGAACACATCACCTATCTGCTGAACGAGGAGCAATACAACCTCGTGACCTTCGTGTTTGAAGGAACTCCCGCGGACGGTATGACGCAGCTGTTGTCCGGCACGCCGTTTTCTGTTGGCGTAATCGAAGCGACCGGGCGCGTGGAGTGCGCGTTCACCGACCAAAACCCACTCAGCCGCCGCAGCGCGCTCATGCGCTTTATTGACGCCTGCGGATGTGAAGTGGAATACGACGGATACAAAATCAATCTGCGCAGGCATCGCGGGAGCACCGTTCGCAAATCTTTGATGGACGGTGAAAATGTGACCGACCTGGCCGTGACCATTGACAGCCGGGAGAACACGCAGTCTTACGAAATTTCGCTTTTCAAAATGGCGGACCTGCAGGCGGGCGACGAGGTGAACATCACCTATACGCCGATGGGCGTGAATGTGGACACGCGCATCATCAGCATCGAGTACGACCCCTTTTACCGCTACACCGTGCGGGTGGAGGTCGGCGACTATGTACCGAACCTGCTTGCATCCACCGCAACACAGTTAGATCGGGTACGGCAGGAGTTTAAGGCTGCGGACGGCAAGCTGCTTTCCAGCATTCAGACTGTGGACGGGAATCTCTCCACGCTCTCGCAGACTGTGAGCGGCTTTAACACCCGTATCGAAAACGCCGAGGGCGCGGTATCCACGCTGTCCCAGACGGTCGGCGGCTTTAATACGCGAATCGAAAATGCGGAAGGCTCCGTTTCCACCCTGACACAGACCGTGAACAGCTTTAAGACCCGCATCGAGACGGCAGAGGGCAACATCACCTCGGTCACGCAGACGGCAAACAAAATCAACTGGCTGGTGAAATCCGGCACATCCGCCTCTGATTTCACCATGACCGACCGGGCCGTCAAGCTGGTGGCGGATACTATCGACCTCTCTGGCTATGTGACGATCTCCGCCCTCGGCACGGCGGGAAAGACCACCATCAACGGCGCGAATATCACCACCGGCACGATCCATGCCGACCGCATCGACACCTCCACGCTGAAGGTAAAGACCATCTATTCTCAGTCCGGCAAGGTCAGCTTGAAGGAATATACCAGCACCACCATGTACATCGGCGGCGACGGTACTTGGAACTACGACTACACCTATATCTTCGCCGGAACACAAATCAAACTTGCAAGTTGGGATGGCGTTGGTACCCACGCGCTGATTGTCGACACAAAAAACCACTGCGTCCGACCGGCTACCATTGTGGACTGGGATCTCGGAAATATCTCCTATACCTTCGGAAATGTCTGGTGCGAGAAAATCACAATCCGCAACGGAAACAACGATGGGTACATCGGCTTTAACGGCGGCACCTTTGAGATCGTGGCAAACGGTGCTGCGGTCAACCGTCTCGGCTCGTCCGTCTACTATTGGGATACAGGATACATCAGCAAGCTGTATCTGAACAGCTCCTGCTATCTGGATGCGTTCGGCAGTTCGTTGCGGGTAAACGGTACCGTTATCGGCGGCTCCGATCCCAATATGGCAGGTAAAGAGGTCAAAATGGGCGGCAGCACCAGCTATTACATCACGGCAAGCACATCCCGTGAACTGAAGCCGTCCTCAAGCAGCACCTCGTACCCCTTTTACCTGGGTACGGCAAGCCTTTACTGGCACTACGCCTATCTCGGTTCTGTACAGGTGAAAATCGGCTCGGGTACAAGCTCAAAAATTGGCTTCTTCGCCGGAACGCCTATCGCACGACAGACGCTCAGCACCTATTCGCAGAATATGGGCTATTCGTCAGCAAGCTCATCCAACTATTTAAAAATTCTGAACAATCTGGTCGGCATCCTTGTGAAATACGGGCTGATCGGCACTTAAGGAGGAAAACGCACATGAAAGTACAACTGAAAGACATCGTTCTGGCAGTTCCGGCACTGTCCAAGCTGTCTGCCGGAGATCTGCAGCTTCGTCTTGCCTACAAGCTCAAGCGCATGATTACCGCCTTGCAGAAAGAGGCAGATTTCTTTGCCGAACAGCGGCAGAAAATCTTTGAAAAATACGGCACGGCAAAGGAGGATGGCAGCTTTGATTTCTCCGAAGAGAACGAGCCGAAAGCCGCCGCCGAACTGGAAGAACTGTTAGTAATGGAGGTCACGCCGGAGGTGGAAGCTATCGACATCCCCATCACGGAAAACCTGCTGTTATCTGCAAACGACATCGGGCTGCTGATGCCGTTTGTTTATTTTACAGAGGAATAAGGAGGAAACGAATATGAAGCAGATTTGGAATGGCATTCAGGTCGCGTTCACTGCCTTGGGCGGCTTTCTCGGCTGGTTTCTCGGCGGTGTGGACGGTTTTCTGTATGCTCTGATTGCTTTTGTGGTGATCGACTACATTACCGGCGTTCTGTGCGCCATTTCGGACAAGAATCTTTCCAGCGCTGTGGGCTTCAAGGGTATCTGCCGGAAGGTGTTGATTTTCACCCTTGTGGGCATCGGAAACATTCTGGATGTCTATGTGCTCGGTGGGACAGGGGTTCTGCGAACGGCGGTCATTTTCTTCTACCTTTCCAACGAGGGTGTGAGCCTGCTGGAAAACGCCGCACACCTGGGCCTGCCGATCCCCGAAAAGCTGAAAGAAGTGCTGGAGCAGCTGCATGACCGCGCAACCGATGAAAAGGGCGGTGAAGAGTAATGGCTTACACGAACAGTCCCTTGGTATCCTACACCAAGCTCAGCCCGAACCACTCCGGGCAGCGCACCCACAGCATTGACCGCATCACGCCCCACTGCGTGGTGGGTCAGTGCAGCGTGGAGACGCTCGGAAATGTATTTCTGCCGACATCCCGTCAGGCAAGCTCCAACTACGGCATTGGCGTGGACGGCAGAGTCGGGATGTATGTAGAGGAGAAGAATCGCTCCTGGTGCTCGTCCTCCGCTGCCAACGACCAGAGAGCCGTGACCATTGAGTGCGCCAGTGATGCCACTGAGCCGTATGCGTTCAAGGATGTGGTGTACCAGCGGCTCATTGAGCTTTGCACCGACATCTGCAAGCGCAACGGCAAAACCAAGCTGCTCTGGCTGGGCGATAAGGACAAGACGCTCGGCTATACGCCCGCACCGGATGAGATGGTGCTGACCGTCCACAGATGGTTTGCGAATAAATCCTGCCCCGGCGACTGGATGTATGCCCGCATGGGCGATCTGACATCCAAGGTCACTGCGGCTCTCGGCAGCGAGGTGAAACCGGTCGAACCCGCCAAGCCCATCGGCACAATTAAGTCCGGTGACCTCGTGACCATCACTGGCAGCACCTACTATAACGGCAAAGCCATTCCCGGCTGGGTGAAAAAGCTCCGCTGGTATGTGGTCGAGGTCAGCGGCGACCGTGCGGTCATCAATAAGGATGAATCCGGCAGGTACGCCATCATGTCGCCGGTCAAGACTTCTGCACTTGCCATGGCAGGCACGAAACCCTCCGAGGATTACCGCATCCACACCGTGGTGCATGGTGACACCCTCTGGGCAATCGCCAAGAAGTATTTCGGCAACGGCAGCCGCTATAAAGAAATCGTCAGCCTGAATGGACTGAAAAGCAATGTCATCTACAGCGGTATGAAGCTGAAGATCCCGAATAAGTAAACCGAACCTATCAACGCTCTCTGCGGATCATTCCGTGGAGGGCGTTATTTTTTTGCTCTTTTTTCGTTCAAGATGGCCATTTCCCTCCAGTGGGTAGTGAGAGGGGCCCCTCTCGGACTGGAGGACAATCTCATGACAAATGAGCAAAGAGAAAAGATAACGGCCCTGCGGCATCAGGGCTTTGGATATACGGCCATCGCCAACAGCGTCGGACTGTCAAAGGACAGTGTCAAAGCATATTGTCGATCCCACGGCCTCGCCGGCGAAAAGGCAGAGAGCCACAGCCTTGCGGAGGTTCCCACGCAGCTTTGCCTGAACTGCGGCAAAACGCTGATCCAGTTCCCAAGACGGAAACAGAAAAAGTTCTGCTGCCCGGAATGCCGGACGGCATGGTGGAACGCTCACCCGGATGCTGTGAAGCAGAAGGCCGTTTATACCTTTATCTGCCCAGAGTGCGGGAAGGAGTTCACGGCCTACGGAAACGCCAAGCGCAAGTACTGCTCCCACGGCTGTTATATTGCGGCACGGTTCAAAGGCGGTGATGCCGGATGAGCAAGGAGGAGCTTCACAACGACATGCTTTACCACGCAGCTATTTCAATGGCGAAAACCATGCTCGAAAACGGCCTGATCACCGAGGAGGAATACGCTGAAATTGATACAATTCTGCTCGAAAAATACAGGCCATATTTGGGTACATTATTATCGGAAAACGCTTGATATTCCGGCCTTTTAGAGTGATATATAGACACTACCGGAAGGAGGAATTTCATTGAAAACAGTAGAGAAAATCGAGCGAAAACTGCCGGTTCTGAAAGCAAGAAAGCGAGTCGCTGCCTACGCCAGAGTGTCGATGGAATCCGAGCGGATGCAGCACTCGCTTTCTGCACAGGTGAGCTACTACAGCGCACTGATTCAGAAGAACCCAGAATGGGAATACGCTGGCGTTTTTGCGGATTACGGGATCTCCGGCACCGGCACCAAAAAGCGTGATGAGTTCAACCACATGCTGGCTGAGTGTGAAGCCGGAAACATCGACATAATCCTCACCAAGTCGATCCAGCGATTTGCGAGGAACACCGTGGACCTTCTGAACACGGTCCGGCACCTGAAGGAGCTCGGCATTGAGGTTCGCTTCGAGAAGGAAAAAATCAATTCCTTGAGCGGCGACGGAGAGCTGATGCTTTCCATCCTCGCTTCCTTTGCACAGGAAGAAAGCCGCAGCATTTCCGAGAACGTCAAGTGGGGTACGATCAAGCGGTTCAAGCAGGGCATTCCTAACGGCAAGTTCAGTATTTTCGGATATGAGTGGCAAGACGACAAGCTGGTCATCATACCGGAGGAAGCTGAGATCATCCGCTGGATGTATGCAGAGTACATGAAAGGTGCATCCCGAATTGAGATCGGCAGAGCCCTGATGGACCGAGGCATTTATACCCGGCAAGGAAAGCCGTGGGTGGATTCCAATGTAAAGGTTATCTTGACGAACATCACCTACACCGGGAACATGCTCTTCCAGAAGGAATACTGTGAAGACCCGATCACCAAGCACCGTAGGAAGAATTACGGCGAGATGCCACAGTATTTTGTCGAAGATACCCATGAAGCCATCATCCCGATGGATGAGTGGCAAGCGGTACAAGACGAGTTCAAACGCAGACGGGATCTTGGCCCCTTCGGAAACAAGTCGCTGAAGCTCTCAGCCTTCTCCACCAAGATCACCTGCGGCTGCTGCGGCAAGCACTATCGCCACAGCGGAAAGCGAAACACCGCCGGTGAGGTTTATTACATCTGGACCTGCCAGACAAAAAGCCAGAAAGGTGCGTCGGCTTGCCCCTCAAAAAACATACCGGAGAAGATGCTCCAGAATACCGCAGCGGAGGTGCTGGGCCTTGATGAGTTTGACGAGGACGTTTTCAGTCAGCAGATCGAGGAAGTCATCGTTATCGGAGACGATACCTTGACCTTCCGCTTTTACGACGGCCACGAGGTCACCACCAAATGGCAATCTACCGCCAAGACCGACTGGTGGACAGACGAGCGCAGAAAGCTCTGGGGAGAACGGCACAAGCGCAAGGATACCAATCCGAACCGGAATACCTTCTACGAGTTCACCGGATTCATAAAATGCGGCTGCTGCGGTGCCAATTACCGCTGCCAATCCGGAAAGCGTAAGGACGGCACCCCGACACGGTCTTGGTATTGCACCGGTCCACGTTCCGAATGTCGGAATCCGGCTATCAGGGACGAGACCATGAAGCGGCTGGTGACTGAGATCCTTGGCCTTGATGAGTTCGACGAGGCTGCGATGGACGCTCAGATTGAAAGTGCAACAATCCTCGACCACATGGTCACGTTCCATTTCAGGGACGGCCACATCGAATCCAGAGACTTCTTGGATAAGCGGCACGGCACCCCTTGGACCGAGGAACGGCGGGAAAAAGCAAGAGAATCCATGAAGGCCGCTTGGACAGACGAGCGCAGGGAGGCAATGAGTGAAAGAATCACGAAAATAAGGAGCGAAAAGAAATGGCCAAATCCGTAACCACGATACCGGCGACGCTGTCACGCTTCACGGCGGCACCGATCAACAGCACCAAGAAGCGACGTGTGGCGGCCTACGCTCGTGTCAGCACAGACAACGAAGAACAGCTGACCAGCTATGAAGCGCAGGTCGATTACTACACCAACTACATCCAAGGACGGGACGATTGGGAGTTCGCCGGTGTCTATACCGACGAGGGCATCACCGGGACGAACACCAAAAAGCGTGAGGGCTTCAAAAGCATGGTAGCCGATGCCCTCGCCGGGAAGATCGACCTGATCATCACGAAGTCGGTCAGCCGTTTTGCCAGAAACACGGTTGACAGCCTTACCACCATCCGATCCCTGAAGGAACACAATGTGGAGTGCTATTTTGAGAAAGAAAACATCTGGACCTTCGATGGCAAGGGCGAGCTGCTGCTCACGATTATGTCCTCGCTGGCACAGGAGGAGTCCAGATCCATTTCCGAGAACTGCACATGGGGCCAGCGGAAGCGGTTTGCAGACGGCAAGGTCACAGTCCCGTTCAAGCGGTTTCTGGGCTACGACATGGGACCGGACCACAACCTCGTGGTGAATCCCGAACAGGCCAAGCTGGTCAAGCGCATCTACGGAATGTTCCTGCAAGGCCAGTCGCCGTTTCAGATTGCCCGGACGCTGACCGAAGAAGGCATTCCTTCACCCGGGGGCAAGGACCACTGGAACCCCAGCAACATCAAGAGCATCCTCACGAACGAAAAGTACAAGGGCGATGCGCTGCTGCAAAAGTCCTTCACGGTCGACTTCCTGACCAAGAAGAAAAAGGCCAACGAGGGCGAAATCCCGCAGTACTATGTCAAAGACAATCATGAGGCCATTATCGATCCAGAGACCTTCGAGATGGTGCAGACCCTGATGGCCACCCGCACCAAAGGCCGGAACCGCAAGAGCTCGGTCAGTATCTTCTCCAGCAAGGTCAAGTGCGGCGACTGCGGCAGCTGGTATGGGCCGAAGGTCTGGCACAGCAACGACGCCTACCGGAAGGTCATCTGGCAGTGCAATCACAAGTTCGACGGCCAGAAATGCGCCACCCCGACACTCACTGAGGATGAAATAAAAGAACTGTTCCTCCGGGCCGCCAATCAGGTGATCGACCAGAAGGAACAGTTTATAGCCATATACGAACAGGTTCTTTCAAGGAGCCTCGACACCACAGCCCTAGAGGGAGAGCTAAGCGAGCTGGAAGCTGAGATCAACATCGCTGCCGAGCTCATTGAGGAGTGCATCAAGGAAAACGCTCACGTCGCCCTCGATCAGGCTGAATACCAGAAACGGTACGACGCTCTGGTAGCCCGGTTCGATAAGGCCAAGGCCAGACACACCGAGGTCACCGACTTGATTGCCGAGCGCATGGCCCGGAAGCACCAGATCGAAACCTACCTGAAGAACCTGCGGAGCCGGGAGCCGCTGACGGAGTTCCGTGAAACCGACTGGCTGGCGATGGTCGATTACATCACAGTTCACAGCAAGGATGACATCCGGGTGGCATTCAAGGACGGCACCGAGATCAAGGCATAATCCCATAGACGCAGCAACGCCTCTGAACCACATCGGCTCGGAGGCGCTTTCTTTGTTACACTACAGAAAACTTTATTTCTCCTGATAAATTGCCATCGGACTTGTTCGATTTTATCGAATACCTAATGCAAATATCTCCATCGCTTCTTTTTAACATAATCATTGGTCCAAGCCAGCATGTTTCCTTTGGACGAAGTGCCTTAATATAAAACTCATACTCGTTCTTTTCTAATCCCTGTGGTTCAGCTATATATTTTGAAAGCTCTCGTTCATAATCCTTTGCATCGAAATGAGCACCATTAACGCCATACAGCTTAAACGAATCAATACTGTCAGATATCGAATAGCTAATATTGGTTTCATACTTTATTTTCGAGTTTTCATTCATCAACAGAAATTCTTTAATAATCCCATCTTCATAAATTAAGCCCTCAATACCCTGCAAGTCAGGATTAATAATTTCGCGAGATGGTGTTGCTGTATTTGCCCCACTGATAATAACCGAAATACTGATTTCATCATCTGCAATTGTGGATACATTACGAATTGCCAAAGGAAACAAAAAATAGTCGTCAAAAGTTCTCGAATACATCTCCATCATTTGCATTTGAGCAATCCTGTAATCAAGCTCATTGATCTTTTCGTACTTTAGTTTTTCCTCTTCTGTCCCCTCATATGTGGTTCCACTACCGCCTATATGAAATGATACTTTTTTCTTTAAATTCCCCAATTCAAAAAAATCATCCATCAATTTTATTTCCGGGTACTCCATAGAAAAACTAATAATCGATTCCTTTTCTTTTTCAGTAATGATTACTCTTTGTGGTGTGTCTCCAAAGAGATTAATGCTTCCGAGCATTTCGCTTATATTTGATGAAACTTGTGGTTGTTCTTTTGGTTCCTCCACTATACACGGTTCCAGATGAATATCATTGATTTCAGATATCAATTGTTTGCAACCAGCAATACCTCGATCCTTAATGACACTATCAAAATATTCAAAAGGACTATAAGACCATGCTTCTTTGGTAATTTCATTGCTCTCTTGATTATAACAACCAACAACAAGATTTGAAAAATTGCTCTTAACCCTGGGACCATTTTCTAATAGATTACTTACCGTATCTGTTATAATGTCCCTAATATACTTTTTAACATCCTTCTTTGTCTTCTCCTTCAAGGAATAGGGTGAAAGCCTATGATGAGCAAGATCAAAAGGCAAATCATCTGGTGAACCATAGTCGGTGTCTAATATACAAATTACATTTTCCCAGCCAACCACACTCGCCGCATATCCAAGTTCAAGCATAACATTAGGGTTTGGACCATATCTTACGTTGCCATTTTCGCCCTCATCGGTTATTGAACTGTATTTATTTACGATGCTAACATCTGCAATAAAAATATCGCATTCATCAATTTTTGAAAAAATAGTCTGTACGATATCTGGTGAGCCGTATTCCCCCTTAGTATCTCTGTCTGCTTCTATCTCAACTGTATCCCTTAACATTTTTACTGCTGATGAGATACTGTCTTGGATTAGCCCGCGAGTTTCACTATTTGGCAAATCAGATTGCCACGAATAAAAAATGCGAATTTCTGTATTTTTCATATTGCTACTTCCTATCTTTTTTAGAAAACAGCCGGGACAACCCGACTTCCACAACTTACCCCTCAAACGCCAACATACCCCTCAAGCGGCAAAACCGGCGGAGGAATAATTAAATTGTATCAATCTCGGTGTTTTTATATCATAAAGTGTGCCGTCAAACGGCTCGATCATCGTCGCGATCAGCTGCACAACATCGTGCGGGGTATAGAACTCGCCCTCTTCTTTCGTGGCGTTGACAGCGAATTCTTTCAGAAAGTACTCATAAACGCGGCCGATCAGATCTTTCTCTTCGCCAAAGACCCTGTGACTGATCTTATTGACTTCATCGACTACCTGTTTGATATCGTTGGGAGCGAGATTGCGTGTGGTAAACGTGCCCTCCACAAAACACCCCTTCAACTGTTTGCTGCTGGCAGCAATGCTATGCAGAGCAGTATCAAGGGCGACATTCAGCTTAGGTGCAGGCGTCTGGATGATCGTTGACCAGCGCGCATCCACAGGCAGGTTATATGTACCGTCCGTAAAAGTGGGGTCATCCAAAAACGCGGCTTTAATTGCTTCGTCATCAGGGTCAAGTCCCTCTTTGATCAGATTCTGCCGTAAGTTCTCTACGCCATCTTCAAATTTTTCACCAATGAAACGCAAAAACACCAGTGTGAGCATCATATCGCGTTTTTCAAAGAACGATCCGGAGTTGCGCGCCTTGCGCAGAATATCGCGGCATTTAAACAGGATAGCGTCCAGATTGATTTTTTCTTCCACTTTCTTCTTGGCCATTGAAATATACCTTTCTTTATCTTTTCGGCATCAGCTCCATTTGTTTTCTGACACCGACCAGCGTTTCACATAGTTTCTGCCTTCCACAGCTGCAACAAACGGCTCAAAAAGAAATTCGTTGATCGTTTTAAGCACAGTACTGTAATCGTCGGTTTTTATATCGGTTTTGCGGCAGAATGCTTTCCACTTTTTCTGCATTGCTTCATCGCTGTTGAAAGCCATCACCTGCTCGAATTGCTTCACGGTAAAACTGTGGTCACGGTTGGCAAAGGTCTTTTTCATGGCTTCGGTCAGCAACACGCCGTCAAAGTCAAATTTATTTGCCAGATAATAAATATCGTAATAGTCCTTCATTCTGCTGGAGAATTCCATCAGATTGAGGATTGCATCGATTTTTTCTGCGATGGTCGTTTCAAGAGAGTATGTATTTACCGCCGGAGCGGAAAAATCTTCAAGCTGCGTAGGAATCTTCCTCTTTTCATGCTTTGGAACGATAACGTCACCTACACCAAAATCAATGTTGAGCGGTGTTTTTGTGTTCTTGATCCGAGCCACGAGGGATGCACCGATTCCTGCGTATTTTTTCGCTACAGCAATCGGCGCAACACTTTTAATTTCATAAGTCACAAAATCATTTCCAGTAGGAGCGGAAATAATTTCCTCCAGCACAGTTTTCAGCTGCTCCGGTGTGTTTGGCACTTTCCGGAGAAGAAAGTCTATATCCATTGTCACACGACTGTCAAAATCGGTAATGGTATAGATGAACAAACCGCCCTTAAGTACAAGATTTTCAGCATATTTGGATTCTTCCAATCGGCGCAGAAATTCCTCCTGGCAAAAAAGCTGCAGGCAAAGTTGATAGGTTCTTCCGCTTTCGTTCGCTTTGTTTTTCAATCTCGCCAGTACAGATGCCGCAACATCAGGCATTGAGCAGCACCTCCATCAGTTCAGTCACTTTTTTATAAACTCGCAGCTTTTTAGAGTATGCAGAAAGGTTGTTCAGATTTTTCTTCGTATCGTTTGCGTAAGCATTCAACGCCTTGGAGAACATTTCGTTGTCCAGCCGGGAACGATATTTGAAGCAGTCGCAAATAGTTCTTTCCCGGTCATAAACAGGCAATTCAACACCCTGAAAGCGCCCTGTGGTTTTACCCAGTTCATACAGGTTGTCCTGCACAAAGTACGCCTGCAGAACAAGCGCATCCACTTCAAGTTTTGCTCTGGACATAGTACGAGGCACCGCTATGGACCATTTACGTGGTGCGAAATCACTGTATCCATAGTAGAAGAGGGCTGATTCTGCGCACACAATCCCCTGCGGAACAAGCGTTGCGAGAAGCTGCTCCTCAGAAACAATACTTTCCCCGGCGAGGCTGTAATAGCCGTGGCGTACTCGTTCGAGGTAACCGGCGTTGCACATATTCACGACATCAACTGCACGGATTCCGGCGGCAACAAAATCAGCAGATTTCGCAACGCCACCCCTGCTTACAATAATCACTTTCGCCAGTTCCCGGTTGTCCATGCAATCACCGACCCTCTTAATTAAAATTCGCACACAAATATATTTTATCTGTGCTTGAATTTTATCATGAATTGCAGATAATTGCAACAAAAAATTCACACATAATTCAGACTTGCTTGTGTGTGAATTCTATAAACAGCAAGACTGCCGCACAGTTGCTGCTTTCCAAATTACCGAGTGCGGTTCAGGCTAACAGAAGGATTGCTTCATCAGAGAGTTATATCAAATCATAAAAAATCTTTCACGAAGGTGACGTCACCCTTAGGTTCTCGTGGAGTAATCCGTTGGGGTTCGAGTCCCCATGCCCGCACCAAATTACAAGCTGCATTTTCGTTTTGGAAAATGCAGCTTTTGGCATTTCTGAAACAAAGATTATAGCGAAGAGGGGTGCGTAAAATGCTTTCGATTAATGATTACTTGGATAACATCTTGATCGACTTTGAATCTTACGCTCGCTCTGGTGTAAAGCTGTGCGATTTAAAAAGCGTTCATTATGATGCCGGCAGAATCCCTGATTATTCAAGTCTTCACATTCAACAATTATATTTACTTCGCTAGCGGTAAGATTTCTCATAAATTGCGACCACATCTTCGTCAGACAGTTCAAAACGGTCACAGAAGAACAATCCACCCATAGTGGCCTTTGCATCTTTCGCCATCTGAGAAAATTCTTCGGGGTGAATATCGTAATCGCTCATACGCAGATCAGCCACACCGCATGATTCCATCAGCTTATGCAGTGCAGTACTGCGAGAATTCACGGCTGCTCATCGGGCGGACAGAGGCGTCCGCCCCTACGCCAGCCTCGGAAACCCTACACAAAATAGGAAAACAATCGTTTTTTGACAGACTGACGCTTCTCTAAGAAGCGCATATCCACTGTATTCAGAACGCACATGGGCGCCAGCTTTCGCTGGCGCCCATGCTGATTCTATTCAGATGTATCCGGATAGGCCTTCTGTATGCTTATGGCCGCAAATCCAGAATTTCGGCCCTGCATTGCTGGTCGCGCCCTGTATAAATGCGGTCTGCGAGGAAGCCAAGCTTTCTGTCCGCATCTTTGCTGAGAATCTGATCGCCCTGCATTGTCATTTGTGCGCGCTTTGCCGTGAAGAATCCGCCTGCCGGTACGCTTCTTGGCGACAGCGAGAAGGACAGTTCCAGTTCTGCATCTTCGCATACAGAAATACGCAGGAAGTCAGACAGCTGCACGCGCTGTGGCTGCCCGTTGATCTGAACGGACACGTCTTTTGTCCCCTGCGGGATGTACAGATGCAGCTGCAATTCTCTCCGTATACCGCGCAGGGAAAGTTGCACCCTGTTTTCGTGCGGATAGTTGGTCTTTACATCGATGTCCGCCTGTTCTGTGTGGAAATGTCCCGGCAGGTAATGCACGAACCAGATCTGGCCGTCTTCCATCAGAATGCTGTTTGCCGCTGCGCTGCAAAGTCCCTCTGCTCCGCGCATGGAGCAGCACCACCACGCTTCATAGACGTCCGTATTAGCCTGCACAAACCTGCCGCTCTGCTCCGTTCCGCTGCACAAATCACAACCGAAGCCGCCGTTCGGCCGCTGAGAAGCAAGCAGCGCATTGTAATAAATCCTGTTTGCCAGTACCGCATACTCGCTCTGCTGTGTCAAGCGGAACAGCGCCATGGAGGCCATATAAGAATCGACAATCGCACAGGGTTCTGTCCAGTATGGCCGCCCAAACCAGTTATAATTTGCGTAATTTGCGGTCATTCCGTACTGCACATAGTGCGCGAACACTTCTTTTGCAAACGCGAGCAGTTCCTCATCCGGCTCCGCCTCACACAAGCGCAGGATCCCGCGCAGCGCGGAGAGCGTCGCATGTGTCTGCAGGGAACTTTTTTCCACGTCGATCTGCCGGAATGCCGCGATCATTTCCGACAACAGCGCACGCACGCGCGTATCTGCAAACAGCGTCTCGTACTGCGCCAGCGCATCCATGGAAATAAACGCACAGCCAATGTCCGTGGACAACCGCCAGCCGTCTATGATCTCGTCCCCGAGATGCCCCGCTGCTTCCGCGTTTGCCGTGCGTTTTTCCCGCGCGGTCGGATAAGTTGGAAACCTTCCCGACAACGGCAGGGAGAGATTTTCCACGATCTGCTTTGCGCATTTTGCGTATTTTTCTTCGTCCCTGCTGATATACAGTTCCAGCAAGCCTCGGAGAAGCCAATTATGGCCGGAAAGCTGCTGTTCATTGATGGCGTCCGGTGCACAGATGCCTTTTACATATCCGCGTTCGTTCCACTGCGTATCCAGCGCTTCCAGAATTTCGTCCAAAAACGCTGCTTTTCGTCCGGAGATTCGCTCGTGCAGGCACAGGGCCAAAATCGTCCGGCCCTCCCAGTCGCCCGGCCAGCCCTGCTTGTCTGCATGGAAGATCTCTGCCGCGCGATACATCGGATCCTCCAGCCGGGAATAGTTTCTTCCCAACCGGAACGCCAGTTCCCCTGTCAGCGTGATATTGTTTAAGTCAAGCGCCTGCATATTGTGTCTTCTCCGTTCCGTAGATCTTCGCCAACCAGTATAAAACATGGGACGCAAACCCATGGCAGCAGCTGGCGCTCGGCTGATCATGCTCCCACAGGGTTCCTGTCCTCTCAGCCATCGGCGTAAAATATTCTTTCAGATCCTGCAGCAGCTTTTCCGTCTGGCCATCCAGATACAAAAGTTCCAGCCGCAGATAATCCCCGATAAACGCATTTGCCGGCGCAACATCCGGGCAGCAATCCGCAGCCCGGTGCGGCCCAAACTTCTGCACAAGCGTCTGCCACAGTTCCGGGTATGTCCGCTTATCCGCAGTGCCCATGAAAAACGCGTAATACTGGCAGACCTCGGTTATATTCCCGGGGTTTTCAAGACCGTGTGCTGTCCGCCGTTCATTGTCGGTAAAGAACAAGCCGTTAAAGGAGCGCTGCCGTATCGTCTCCTGCAGCTTTTGGGATTTTTCCAGAAGCGCGGAATCGCCGTACAGTCTTCCTGCGATCTGCAGCATTCTGGCATACAGCATATTGGTCGGGAAATTGACATCCTGCACAACATCCGGATCATTTGCGCGGGACCACTCGACGAACACCCACTTTTCCAGCTTTTCCAGCAGGCCGTATTCGTTTTCAAACGTCGCAAAATATTGAATCAGGCCATAAACACGCGATTTGGCACGCTCCGCAAATGCGCAGTCTCCGCTGCGCTTGATATATTCCTCCAATTCCAGCACAAACCACATGGCCCAGTTCGGGATAAAGTTCCCGTCATAGTGGTCTGCCGGATAGCACATCGGCAGCATGCCGTCCGGGAGATGCGCAAATCGCTCGGCCAGCAGGAAGTTCTCCAGAAATGCTTTTTCGACCGTGCATTGGCCGGTCAGCGCATGCTCCGTGCGCGCGGTAAAGAAGCTGTCGCAAAGCCATCCGGCCCGCTCGCGGGAGGGGCAGTCCATAAACAAATCCAGCGCATTCTGCCGGTATGTGCGAACCGCCGCGTCGGCAATTTCCCGAAGCTGCTTCTGTTCTGGAAGACGAATCTGAAATTCCGGCGCCGGGTGCTGATATTGGAGCATCCGCACCTCCGAAACCCGGCAGGCGCCCTTTGCGGCGATTTTCAGGTACATCATCGTATACGGGGCGAACGTCATGATTCGATGGGTTCCGGCGTCCAGATCGTATTTAAAGCAGTTGCAGTTTGTAAGCCGAAGGAAATCCACGTCTCCGTCGGTCAGAATCTCATCAAACAGCAGATAAACCGTACATGCCTGCGCGCATTCCACCGTCATGCACAAAAATCCGGTTGCGTTATAAGGAAACCGGCAAGTCGCATAGCTGTTTTCCAGCGTGATCTGGGCCGTATCCTCCGCCGCATGGCAGGACGGCTTCCATGCAAATGTCTGTGCTTCGTCGGACAGGTGCTCTTCCAGCGTATCCGCCGGATATCCCTTGAGCATGGGGCCGATCTGCGTATAGGCGCGGTCTTTCCGCAGCGCGCCGCATGGCACGTCAAAGGAAACGCTGCCGGTCTGGACGATGCGCTGTACCTGCAGCGGCTCAAATTGCGGCATAGGCGTTTCCCGGCGCAAATACCGCTTTTCTGCCTGCGTCTCCGATTCCAACCGCTCTGCGCCGCCGTCGCTGCCAAGATAAAAGGCCTGCTTGCAGGCGCGAAGCCGGTATGCTTCGGCAAATGCACGCTGGAAACTGTAGCGCTGGACGCGCTGGATTCTCTGGTGCAGATCATACACGCCGAAAGAGCCGTCCCCTGTTGCCGCTGTCACTGCGTGGTTTTGCAGAATTTCCGCTGCCAAAAATCCCGGCTGATCCAGCGTATCATAACTGTTGACGTTAAAGGCCGTTACCTCGATCACGACCGTATTCTGTCCGGCGCACAGCTGCGGCGTCAGATCGATCTCGTCAACGCGGTAAAAGCCGTGCGCCGCCCGCGCAGGTCCCGCACAGACAAATTTTCCATTTACCCAGACACGATAAATGCTGGATGCCGCAAGATGCAAACTGGCGTCTTGGCCGGCTATGATCGCTCGGAACGCCAGTTCGCAGTTCATCTCATCTGCCCGGCCCTTGGCCCATATTGGTACTGCTTTTTGAAAAAAAGTATTCATATTTACCCAATCTAATATTAAATATGTATTGTTTACCCCTCGTTCAGCGTCAGGGTGTACCAGCGAATATCCGTGCCGTTTGCGCTCATAAACACCCGGAACGACGTTCCCTCCGGGTACAGCGTCAGATACGGATTGGAGACATCCGCCCGTTTGACTGCAATATGCTCCGGTTTTGTCCAGTGCAGCAGATCTTCGCTGAAGCTGAGTTGGCAGGTACACAGCCCGTTCTTCCACGCATCCCGGTTGTAGGTTGACATGACAAACCGGTCGTGTGCCGGATCTTTACAGACAGACGGAATTGCGCCGCCGATCAAAACCGGAACATCCCGTCCGCAATTTCCCGGCTCTGTAAAGCCGTTTCCCGTGTACTTTCTCCACGCCGTCACATCTTCCAGTTCATCCAGCCGGCAGCGGGCAAGATAAACCGCATCTGTCACCGCCTCCGACCGCTCAAGATTCGTAAAATGCTTTGTATAGAACAAATACAGATAGCCGTCATGCGGGTTCGGAAAAACGGAAAAATCCCCGCAGCCGAGGCAGATCTCGTCTCCGGTCTGTCCCGGCTGATTCATTCCGGGCGAAAATCTGCTTGTCCAGCAGGGCTCCTGCGCGGTCAGAATCCAGCTGAAAAACCGCCATGTTCTCCCGCAGTCGTCGGATGTCATCATTCCGATGTGCCGGAAGTCCGGTTCGCCCTCCTCCTGCGCTCTCGCGGTATAAGAGGTTTTCCCCGCGCCCCAGCCTGTCTCATTGTGAATCAGGCAGTAAAACCGGTTTGTTTCCTTGTTGATCCACAGTCCGCACGGCCAGATCTGTCCGCGGGACAATGGCCCGTCCGGATACGGAATACCGGAAAACGCCTGCCCAGCCTCCCCCAAGGCAAAGCAATATTGCGCATCATATTCTTTCTTCAAGTCCAAAAGCGAACTGCCGCTCCACACGCTGATGCCGCCTAAATTTGTATGGCCGAGGAGCGCCCAGAAACGGCCGCTCCGGTCTGCGGCGTATGTGAGCAGACTGTCCTGGTAAACGCCGTTTTGATTCGTCAGATTTGTCTCATGTACGGACGATAGTTGATAGTTGTTCATTCTTTTCCTCTCTGCCGCTCAGCCGATAATCCCCTCCGGAGATACCTGCACCTGAAGCGTGTGATCCTCAACAACGCGCCGGACCTCCTGCAGCCGGTAGTCTCTGGGTGTGCATCCCATTGTTTTTTTGAAAACCCGCGCAAAATAATTTGCATCCGAAAATCCAACCTCGTGCGCGATCTCTTCAATCCGGTTCCGGCTCCTTAAAAGCAGCGAACTTGCCACCTCGATCCGGTGCTGATTCAGATATTGGATTGGGGAAATATGCAGGGCTTCCTGAAAGCGCTTGGATAAATACGGGATAGACACATTGCAGGCCTTTGACAAATAGGCCAGATCCAATTCGTTTTTATACTCTGTCTGAATCAGCGCCATACATCTTTGCACCACATCCGACATACTCTGCGTTTTCGTCTGTTCGATCAGCGTGTTATACAGCTGCATCATAAACTGATACGCATATCCGGAAGCCGTATAGAAGCTGCCCATCTCGTTGTTTAACGCCGCACGATAGATCTCATCCCAGCACCGCATGACGGCCGAATCCGCAGGAAGGTCAAAAACACGGCCAAACCGTTCCGCCAGATCGCTCCAGATTTTCAGGCAGGATATATTAAGCGTAATAAATTTCAGTTCCCAGTGTTTCGCATTTGGGGAGCGGTAATACTGGTATTGTCCGGGCCGTTCGATCAGGAATGCCTGTCCCGGCTTGATCGCATAGGCCTTCTGGTTGTAGACCAGCGTTCCCTCACCGGATACGGTATACTGGAATACACACTGCTTATATGCAGAGGTCCGGCAATCCCGATAGTAGACCTCCGGCGAGGCCCAGTACTCCCATCCGATTGAAAACAGTGCGTAGTAATCCTCATAAAGGCGCTGATCCCGGAATTGATACTCGATTGACTTGTACTGCGGCACATCCATAAAATTCTCCTTCAAACAGCTGTTCCAGCCTCAGCCCTTTACGCTCCCCATCACAATACCCTTGGAAAAATACCGCCGCATATAGGGATATACGATCAGAATCGGCAGCATGGCAAGGAAGATCTGAGCCGCTTTTGTCGTCTGACTGGATATTTTCATCAGCTGCGCAAGCGTTTCAACATCTGACGTACTTTTCATAACGTCAAGGCCCGAATTTACAACCATATTGTGCAGGAACGTTCCAAGCGGCTGCCCAACGCTGGTGTTAAAATACAGCATACCGTCAAACCATGCGTTCCAGTGCCCGACGATACAGAACAGCGTGATCGTTGCAATGGAAGCTTTCGACAGCGGAACGATCACCTTCCAGCAAATCTGCCATTGATTTGCCCCATCGATCAGCGCTGCCTCTTCAAGCTCTTTTGGAAGGCTCCGGAAGAAATTCATCATCATGATCACATACGTAACTGGCACTGCCCCCGGAATAATCAGCGACCAGAAGGAATTGATCAGCTTTGTCTGTTTGACTACCATATATGTTGGGATCAGACCGCCGTTAAACAGCGTAGCAAAGAGAAATATCCATACATACAGCTTTCTCGCCCGAAAGTGTGCTTCTGTCTTTGACAGGGGATAGGCGCAGAGAATACACAGGAGCAGATTCAGAGCAGGACCTACAAGCACCCGCAACATGCTGACCATCAGCGCATCCAAAAAACCGCTGTCCTTCAGGACATATTCGTAGGCCGCCGTTGTAAAATCCACCGGCCAAAACACAACACGTCCGGCTTCTACGGGGCCGCGTGCAGAAAAGGAAATCGCAAGTACATTGATAATCGGCAGCAGACACATCAGGGACAAAAACGTCAGAATGAAAACATTGATCCATGTGAAGGCATCCACGCGCGTCGTCTTTTTTTGTTTCATGTGTGCCTCCTTAAAAAACTCTGTAATCACCGTACTTCTCTGCCATTTTATAACCAAGGGAAATGAGAATCAAAGAAATCACGGACTTTAAAAGGCCGACGGCTGTGGACATGCTGTATTGCGCATCTTCAATACCCAGCCGGTAAATGAAGGTATCCAGAATATCGCCGGACGCATAGACCTGTGGGCTGTAGAGGTTGAAAACCTGATCGAAGCCTGCATTTAAAACATTTCCCAACGACAGCACAGCCATTACAAAAACCATTGGCAGGATTCCCGGAAGTGTTACGTGCAGGATCTGTTTCAGCTTCCCTGCGCCATCCATCTCAGCGGCCTCATACAGCGCAGGATCAATGCTGCTCATCGCAGCCAGATAGATAATCGAACTATATCCGAAGTTCTTCCATGTGTCAGTCAAAATCAGCGTCCAAGGAAAGAGCTTATTGTCACCCAGAAAATACAGCGGTTCTCCGCCAAAAAACGTTATGACTGTATTGACCATACCGTTTGATGGGGACAGAATATTGGTAAGCACACCGCCAAGAATTACCCATGACAGGAAATACGGCAAACAGGTAACTGTCTGCACATAGCCGGAGAAAATCCGATTTTTGATCTCATTCAACAGCAGTGCAAACAGAACCGGAACAAGAATACCAAGAATCAGCTTGAATACAGAAATGTAAATGGTGTTATAAAAGACGTTTTCAATATCCGGATATGCGAACAGCCGTCTGAAATTCTCCAGCCCTACCCACGCTGAACCGAAAATGCCCTTTGTCGGCTTATAGTTTTCAAAGGCCATGAGCAGGCCAAACATGGGGCCATAGTTGTAGACTAGCACAATCAGCAGTCCGGGCAGCAGCATCATATGCAGTGGGAGTTCCTGCTTTCGCTGCAATCGTTTCCTGCTTCCTGTTTTTCTCTGTTCCTGAGGTTTATTCATAGCCGGATCTCCCTTCTGTTCTTTGCATATGCGATAGGGTGCTGCTGTGCAGCACCCTATCCTGATATCCACTGACTTTGAAGCTCAGTTGACGCTCTGGTTCCGATACCATTCGTTTACTTCGGCCGCAACCTGATCGCCGCCATTTGCATTCCAATCCTCAACAAATGCGTCGAATGCGGCGACCGGCTTAACGCCTCGGATGATATCTGTGATGATCTGCTCTGTCATCGTCTTCAGCGTTGCGTTATACTGCGTCATCGCCTCCGTCGGCGCGCCGGTATATACATCGATCATGTAAGCATTGGTCTCGATCGCCTTTGAAACCTGAACCTCCGTTCCTTCCGGCCCGAAAACGCCCCACATGGTATAGCCGTCCATATCCTGATTCAGCCGGTACTTTTCCGCTGCCTCTACCGTGCTCTCGTAGCCCTGCGTTGTTGCGGCAGGTGTTTTTCCGGTTTCAAGGAATTCCAGATACTCTTTGTGAATATCGTTATTGCCGCTGATCGCTGCGGTAATCGTCGGATACGCAAAATTGCGGACAGCATTATCGTTATAGGTTTCCGGATTTTCTGCAACGTACTTTGTGAAAAGGTTCAGCATCTCGATCATCGCTTCCGGATGCTCACACTTTGCAGAAACACACAGCGCACCGTTGAACGCAAGGTTGAACTGTGCCTTGACCGGCTCGGAATCTACGGACGGAACAGAATAATATGCCCACTGCTGACCTTCTGTTACGGCGTTCAGCAAGTCAAACGGCGCACAGTAATGCGAAACCACAATGCCGCATCTGCCTGCCATCACATCTTCCATCAGCTGCGAATTGTCTTTTGTTCCGAATTCCGGATCAATCAGCCCCTGTGCATACTTTTCCGCCAGAGCAGCCAGCGCGTCCTTCATCTCAGGCTGTACCGTTGAATTTACAAGCGCTCCGTCCTTTTCCATCCAGACGTTATAATAGGCATGATATCCATTGAGCAGGCCGATCGTCGGCGTAAGCAGATCCGTTACATTCTTCGTCAGACCGATACCGATCGTGCAGGTTCCGCCCATCTTCTTCTCCTGGAACGTCTTTGCGATCCCCCAGAGCTCGTCCATTGTCTGCGGCGCATCCAGTCCGCATTCTTCCAGCCAGTCGCTGCGGATCGACACAATGGGGATAAAATCCTGATATCCCTGCGGCATGACCAGACCAACGAGTTTGCCGTCGACATATCCGTTGCGCATCATAATGCCGCCATCCTGCGTAAACATCGCCTTTGTCTCCGGTGTCGCATAGGTCTCATACACTTCGGTCAGATCTGCAAGATAGCCTGCCTCGCTCAGCTCCTGGAACTGCGTTGCGGTAACCTGCATGATATCCGGCAGATCGTCCGTTGCAATCGCCATATTGAGCTTTGTATCCAAATCAGCGGCAGAGCCCGAAATTTTATACGTCACGTTCATGCCGTGTTCCTTAAACAGATCGACCCAGGGATTGCTCTGCATTGTCATGTTTTCCGGCACGTTGCGGATATTATCTTCCAGCATCATGCTGGTAATCTCAATGGACGGTTCAAACTTCCCGAACGGGTCTGCCGCCTGTGCGCCGGATTCATCCTGAGTTTCCGGCGCTTCCGTGCTTACTGTCGATTCCTCTGTTGCGGTGTTCGCTTCCGTTTCTTTTGCCGCGCATGCGCATATTGTGAAAAGCATCAGAAGCGCAAGCAGCAAACAAAGAATCTTTTTCATTTTAATTCCTCCGTTCATTTCAGTTCAGCATAGCTGTTTGTGAAAATACACAATCATTTCTTTTCCTATCTATGTTTTATTGAGTATTTTCATTGTTATCATATTAGAACAGGCCGCCGTATTTCAATAGGATTATTTCGTAAATTATAGCACAAAAATATTTTGTGCAACCATGATTTTCTTGATTTTTTGGCTATATACGCGATATCTAGCATAATTTTAGCATTTCTCGTATTTTTAAATCCTATATTTAAATCAGAATATCCTGTTTATTGGAAAGCAATCCCCCGGAAAGCCTGCGCTTCAAAGACGCAGCCCTTCCGGGGGATCTTTTTCATTTCTATCAGATTTTTCGCGCCAGACGCAGTCAGCTTCTATACCGCAGGGCCCGGATTGCATTCAGAACAGCCAGCACCATCACGCCGACATCGGCGAAGATGGCAGCCCACATGTTGGCGACGCCGAACGCGACAAGCGCGAGGCAGCCAAACTTCACGACCAGCGAGAACACGATGTTCTGCCGGACAATGCCGATGCACTTGCGGGAGATCTTGATCGCCTTGGCGATCTGCAGCGGGTCGTCGTCCATGAGGACGATATCAGCCGCTTCAATCGCAGCGTCGGAGCCCATTGCGCCCATCGCAATGCCGATATCTGCCCGTGTGAGAACCGGCGCGTCGTTGATACCGTCGCCAACGAAGGCCAGCATATCTTTTTTACTCTTCGCAGCCAGCAGCTTCTCGACCTCCGCGACCTTATCACCCGGCAGAAGTTCGCTGCGCACCTCATCGACGCCGAGTTCGGCAGCCACGCTGTCCGCTACGCGCTTCGCATCGCCCGTCAGCATGACGGTCTTCTGGACACCCGCGCGCTTGAGCTGCTCGATTGCTTCCTTCGAGTGCGGCTTGACGACGTCGGAAATGACAATATGCCCCGCGTACTGGCCGTCAACAGCCATGTGGATAATCGTGCCGGTGCTGTGGCAATCGTGATACTCCACGCCCAGCTTATTCATCAGCTTGCTGTTGCCTGCAGCAACCGCATGCCCATCAACCGTGGCGGTAATGCCGTGACCGCTGAGTTCTTCAATATCTGTCACGCGGCTGCGGTCGATTTCCTTTCCGTAGGCCTTTTGCAGACTCTTGCTGATGGGATGCGAGGACGCGCATTCGGCCAGCGCCGCATATTCGAGCAGCTGTGCTTCGTCCATCGGGCTGTGATGAACGGCCGTGACCTCAAACACGCCGCGCGTCAGCGTACCGGTCTTGTCGAAAACAACGATCTTTGCTTCGGACAGGGCCTCCAGATAGTTGGAGCCCTTGATCAGAATGCCCTCCTTGCTGGCCCCACCGATACCGGCGAAGAAACTCAACGGAATGCTGATGACCAATGCGCACGGGCAGCTGACGACTAGGAATGACAGCGCACGGTAAATCCAATCTGTCCAATTCGCGTCAAGCCCCGCAAGCATCCGGCCAAGCGGAACCAGCACAGCCAGCGCCAGCGCCGCCGCACACACGGCAGGCGTGTAGATCTTGGCGAAGCGGGAGATGAATGCCTCGGATCTCGATTTGCGGGAACTGGCGTTCTCGACCAGATCAAGGATCTTGGAAACGGTGGACTCGCCGAACGCCTTTGTCGTGCGAATCTTCAGCACGCCGGACATATCGATGCAGCCGCTGATGATCTCGTCGCCCTCTTTGACGTCGCGCGGCAGGCTTTCGCCGGTCAGCGCACTGGTGTTGAGACTGGCAGTTCCCTCAACGATCACACCATCGAGCGGTACTTTTTCGCCCGGCTGCACGACAATCATGCTGCCGACCGGAACCTCATCCGGATCGACCTGCGTCAGCTGGCCATCCGCCTCAATATTCGCATAATCCGGGCGGATATCCATCAGCGCGGAGATATTCTTCCGGCTCTTGCCGACGGCGTAACTCTGGAAGAGTTCGCCGATCTGATAGAACAGCATAACGGCGATGCCCTCAACATAGTCTCCGCTCTTCGTCCAGATGGCGAGGAAAAACGCGCCGAGCGTAGCCAGCGCCATCAGGAAATTTTCGTCAAACGCACGGCCATTGAGAATGCCCTTCCCGGCCTTGCGCAGAATATCGTAGCCGATGACCAGATAGGCCGCCACATACGCAAGCAGCTGGGGAATCCCGGTGATGGGAATGAAGTGCAGCGCAATGAGCATCACAGCAGTGATGAGAATGCGCACGAGCATCTTTTTCTGTTTCTTTGTCATAGCAAACACTCCGTTCTGCGCTGCCGGAGCAGCGGCCATGGATTAAAGTTCGATCTCGCAGTCCGGCTCGACCTTCTTGCAGGCCTTGAGCACAGCCTTCATGGTCTTCTTCTCATCCGCACCCTCGGCGAATTCCACGATCATCTTCTGCGTCATGAAATTGACGGTTGCATCCGCAACGCCCTCGGTCTTCTTCGCGGCCTCTTCCATCAGGTTTGCGCAGTTCGCGCAGTCAACCTCGATCTGATACGTCTTTTTCATGGTTCATACCTCCGATTGAATTTTTGAATTAAACATTTGCTTAATCATTACATCCGCAGTATACCGGGAAAAATGCCGAAAATCAAGTCCTCAGCACCGCTTGCTTCCAATCGGGCGAACAGAATTTCCAAAACG
>ERZ791923.1112-NODE-1112-length-31876-cov-4.006317_pt1 | contig 31876 bp, 23 predicted proteins | sample MGYA00510133_ERZ791923 | MGnify/ENA primary metagenome ERZ791923 (study PRJEB30046, sample SAMN00792106) | human gut metagenome | study: EMG produced TPA metagenomics assembly of the A metagenome-wide association study of gut microbiota in type 2... | reverse complement strand
GGTCTATAGGCTTGAGTGAACTCGCCTCAGACACACTCAGTGAAACACTACCAATCTGCAAATAAACTCCCTCTTCGAAACTCATTCAAACGGTTGCAGACACCTCACCTGCGACCGTTTTTTGTTTCTTAATGTAAAGTCGTAAAGTATAAGACAGCAACCGCAATTTCTTCAACTACGGTTGCTGTCGGGATTTTGCTATCGGATAGTTAGAAGGTGCCAGAGAGGGTAGGGATAGTCAGAAGCGGGTGAGGGATTTGGGATCGGATTCGAGGAGTTTGCCGAGGTCGAATTTTCCTTTCAGGTAGATGAAGTTCTGTTCCTTGCGCTCCCGATCGCGTATCAGCAACTCTTTGATGACGGTGTTTTTACTGTTCATCTCGGCGTAAATATCCACTGATTCAAGCGAGTCGGTAGAGGAAACCAATAACTCCAGCCCACGTTCGTTCACGATCCGTTCAAATTCTGAGTCGAGTATCGGCATTGACCTTCGGTCTTCGCAAGTAATCACTTCAAGCGAATTGAGGTTGCGCAGTAGTCCGCTTTCATCGTCGGCGGCGCGTCCTGCTATGCGGAGCATCTGTTTGGGTATGCGAATGGCTTCAGTGCGGGGATAGCCGGACATCGAGCCGAGCACTTTCGGTTTGGCTATAATGCAGCTTGACAGCAATACGGTGAGCGAGAGGACTAATGGAATAAGCAGTTTGTTCATGAGAGTCACTTGTTATCGTTGTTGACTTCGAGTTTTGAGAGGTCGATGGTACCGCGCACAAAGACGAGGGTGTATTCTCCCTTCTCGCGGATTTCGATGAGCAGTCCGTCAAGTGTGTTGCTGTCCTGGCCGTCATCTTCCGGCATGACGCCGAAGATGCGTGTGGTTTCGTCTTTCTCCGTAGTCTCCACGATTACTTCGAGCGAAAGCCGTGCCACAAGTTCATCGGCAAATTTCTGTATCTCTTTGAAGCTTTTGCGGTTGGTACATTCCACAACCTCTATGGATTTAAGATCCTTGATGGCGCTTCCAACAGTGCCCATCATGCCGGCTTCGAACGGGATGTATGAACCGGCGAGGCGCAGTGCGGCAGGACCGATGTAAGTGGATTCCACACCGGGCAGGTTGGATATTTCGCTGAATACGCGCTGCATTTTCGAAGCCGAAAGCGAGGCCGGAAGAATAGTCATTAACAGCGAGATAATAAGAATTGCAAGTTTACGTGTCATATCTTTGGGTATTTAGAAATGTTTTGTCCTTGTTTACTGGCGGTCGTAGTCATCCTTGATTTTGCCGGCGTTGAACGGGTCGGCGATAATGGAAACTGCCATTTCCGTACTCCGCACGCCGCGCTCCATCTTGCCGAAGCTGGCGTCGAGTGTCGCAAGCAGTTCGGTTGTAATCTGGACAACCTCCGCCGAGTCTGTGACTTCGCGGTAATTCCCGGCCATCGTTTCCTTAGCATCCTTTTCTGGAGCAGGAACAGTTTTTGCACCGCTCTTAGCCTCTTGTTTTGAAGCAACCTTAACCTTGGCCACGGCGGGGATTTCCTCTTCCGGAAGAGCGGGAATAGTTTGCTCCTCATTTTCTGAAACAGCCGGGACCGGAACGGCAGGTTGCGGCGCGGGAGCTTCCGTCTTGGCAATCATAGGCTGTGTGGGAGCGCCTTCTCCGTTCCTGCCGATGAAAAGGAATCCAAGGCCGAAGATAACGGCGACGGCGGCTGCTGCCGAAAGGCCGACTTTCCAATTGAAGGAGAAGCGACGGCGCGGTGAGACTACTGTAGCGGCAGCAATGCGCTTCGCGAGGTCTGCCGGCGGCGCGGCGGGACGGCGCTTGGCCATGGCGCGGAAGATAGCGGCGTCAGAACGTAGGTCGGCCGGAAGGTGGTCTGCTTCCACGAAGTACTGTTTCAGCGCGGCGAGTTCGTCGGCGGTCGCTGTGCCGTCGTAGTATCGCTGGAGCAGGTGTCTTGCTTTTTCGGTATTCATGGTTGCATATATTTATCGTACAACATTTTCAATTTTTTACGGCCCCGGGAGAGAGCCTGGCGCACATTGTCGGCAGTCATTCCGGTGACTTTGCTAATTTCCTCGTTAGAGAGACACTTGTAGGCACTGAGGCGGGTCACTTCCTGCTGTGCCGGCGGTAACTGCGAGATGCACCATTCGAGGAACTCCGCCGAGTCGGGGTCGGGCGCCGCGTCGGAAGAGAGGTCGTAGACTTCATCGAGGGGGTCGACGAAGTGGCGGCGTCGCAGCATATCGATGGCTACGGTGCGCACTGTGGCCACGGAATACCCTTCTGGGTTCTTGATCCGGGCCATTGCCTCGCCGCTTTTCCATATCTTCACCAAAGCCTCCTGTACGGCGTCGGCTGCTTCCTGCGAAACGTCGCCGAGAATGGCCGAGGCCACAGCGTAGAGACGGGGATAAAGCGGCATGAAGCGCTCTGTGAATATGTCATTTTCTCTCTTCACGTAACAAGGACGAGGCGAGTTTCAAAAATGTGACACCAGGTGTTTAAAAAAACCGGCACTCCCGCGGTCAGGAATGCCGGTTTTATGCTAACCGTTTGGCAAATAGCAGTTTGCCTTAGGATGAAGAATCGGTATTTTTAAGCTATGTCGAGAGCTTTCGTCAGTGCATCGAAAGCGGCCACGAGTCCGTCGGCGTCCTTTCCGCCGGCCTGGGCGAAGAAGGGCTGTCCTCCTCCGCCGCCCTTGATAAGCTTGGCGGCTTCGCGTACCATCTTGGAGGCATTGTGTCCCTCCGCCACGAGGTCATCGGATAGCATTACCGTAAGCAAGGGCTTGTCGCCGAACGATGTGGCGGCAAGGAATGCAACCGGACCTTTGACGGTGTTGCGGATTGCGAAAGCTACGTTTTTGACCATTTCCGGCTGGAATGGACCGCGCATAACGCAGAGCTTGACACCGTTGACATCCTGAGCTTTATCCACGACTTCGCGGGCTATCTGCTCTTTGCGCTGGTTGAAGTACTCGTCCACCTTCTTGTGCAGCTCGGCATTCTCTGTTATGGCTTTCGCCACGGCCACTTTCAGGTCCGTGGCGTTGCCGAGGATCGACGCGAGTTCGCGCATGGTGTCCTGAATCTTGTCGTTCACCTCTTCGAGACCACGGCCTGTCACCGCCTCTATGCGGCGTATGCCGGCGGCTATGGAACTTTCACTGATGATGCGGAGCATACCGATGCAGCCGGTATTGTGAACGTGCGTGCCGCCGCATAACTCTACGGAGTCGCCGAAGCGGATTACGCGCACCTTGTCGCCGTATTTCTCGCCGAAGAGCGCCATGGCGCCCATCTCCTTGGCATCGGCGATGGGCACGTCGCGATGCTCGTCCAGCGGAATGGCCTCGCGGATGCGGCTGTTTACGAGGTGCTCTACCTTCCGGATTTCCTCAGGCGTCATCTTCTGGAAGTGCGAAAAGTCGAAGCGGAGCACGTCGGGCGATACGAAAGAGCCTTTCTGCTCCACATGCGTGCCAAGCACTTCGCGCAGCGCCTGGTGCAGCAGGTGTGTGGCAGAGTGGTTGGCGGCCGAGTCGCGGCGCGGCGATTCGTCGACCGTTGCGGTGAACTCTGCCGAAACATCTTCAGGAAGTTTTTCCATCAGATGCACTCCGATGTTGTTCTCGCGCTTGGTGTCGAAGATGCGTGTCTTGTTGCCGGCGGCATCCACGAGATAACCGGTGTCACCTACCTGTCCGCCCATTTCGGCATAGAACGGTGTGTCGGAGAGGAGCACCTGATAGAATTTCTTTTTCTTCTGCGAGACGAGGCGGTAGCGCAGGATGCGGGTGGGGCAGGAGAGGGTGTCGTAGCCCACGAACTTCTCGTCACCGGGAGAGACTTCGATCCAGTCGCCGGTCTCTTTGGCGGCGGCGTTGCGTGCGCGGTTGCGCTGCGCCTCCATCTCTTTCTCGTACTCGCCGGCAACAATGCCGAGTCCCTGCTCGCGAAGGATGAGTTCAGTGAGGTCAATCGGGAAACCGTAAGTGTCATAGAGCACGAAGGCGTCCCGACCGCTGATTTCCTTCTTACCCTCTTTCCTGGCGTGTTCCGCAAGGTTTTCGAGCATGGCGATGCCCTTGTCGAGGGTACGGAGGAAGGATTCCTCCTCCTCGCGCACCACCTTCCCGATGAGGCCCTGCTGTGCTTCGAGTTCGGGATAGGCGTAGCCCATCTCTGCCACGAGCGTGGGGACGAGGCGGCTGAGGAACGGCTCGCGCTGACCAAGGAAGGTGTAGGCATAACGCACGGCGCGGCGAAGGATGCGGCGTATCACATAACCGGCCTTTGCGTTGGAGGGGAGCTGCGAGTCAGCTATGGAAAAAGCGATGGTGCGCACATGGTCGGCCACCACGCGCATTGCCACGTCGGTCTGTTCATCCTTGCCGTATTCGCGGCCGGAGAGTTCGGCTATGCGGTTGATGAGCGGGGTGAAGACGTCGGTGTCGTAATTCGAGGTCTTGCCTTGGAGAGCCATGCAGAGTCGCTCGAAGCCCATGCCGGTGTCGATGACACGAGCGGGCAACGGCTCAAGATGGCCGTCGGCCTTGCGGTCGTACTGCATGAAGACGAGGTTCCAGATTTCTATGACACGGGGGTTGTCCTTGTTCACAAGTTCGGTGCCTGGCACCTTGGCGCGCTCTTCGTCGCTGCGCAGGTCGATATGGATTTCCGACGACGGGCCGCAGGGTCCGGTATCGCCCATTTCCCAAAAGTTGTCGTGCTTGTTGCCGTTGATGATATGGTCGGCGGGAAGATGCTTTTCCCAATAGGATGCCGCTTCGTTGTCACGTTCGAGACCTTCGGCAGACGAGCCCTCGAAGACGGTGGCGTACAAGCGCTTGGGGTCGAGACCGAGGACATCTACCAGATATTCCCACGCCCAGTCGATGGCTTCCTTCTTGAAATAGTCGCCGAACGACCAGTTGCCCAACATCTCGAACATGGTGTGGTGGTAAGTGTCGTGTCCCACCTCTTCGAGGTCGTTGTGCTTGCCGGAGACGCGGAGGCACTTCTGCGAGTCGGCCACGCGCCGCGTTTCGGGAGTGCGGTTGCCCAGTATGATGTCCTTGAACTGGTTCATGCCTGCGTTGGTGAACATCAGCGTTGGGTCGTCCTTGATGACCATCGGTGCCGAGGGCACGATGCGGTGGCCTTTGGAGCGGAAGAAATCCTTGAAGGATTCGCGTATCTCTTTTGCTGTCAAATTCTTAATCATGGTAAGATTTTATTTGTTTTTCTGAGCGATTTTGACCCACGTGTCGCGTAGGCCGATGGTCTTGTTGAAGACGAGATGGCCGTCCTTGGAGTCGGGGTCCACGGTATAGTAACCGAGGCGCTGGAACTGGTAATGGTCGCCGGTCTTTGCGCGTTCTGCAAGCCAGGGTTCAACGTAGACCGTCTCGCGCACTTTCAGCGAGTCGGGGTTGAGGAGGTCGCGGAAGTCGCCCTCCTCGGCCGAAGGATTCTCCACGGCAAAGAGGCGGTCGTAGTCGCGCACTTCAACCTTAACGGCCGTCGGCACTGCCACCCAGTGGAGCGTGCCCTTCACCTTGCGGTCGGCACCGGGAAGGCCGCTGCGTGTGTCGAAGTCAACCTCAGCGTAGATTTCCTCTATCTCGCCGTCGGCGTTCTTCTTCACGCCGGTGCATTTTACGATGTAGGCGCCTTTGAGGCGCACCTCTTTGTCGGGCGACATACGGAAGAACTTCTTGGGAGGATTCTCCATGAAGTCCTCGCGTTCTATCCAGAGCTCGCGGCCGAACGGCATCTCGTGTGTTCCGGCCTCCGGATCTTCGGGATTGCTGTCCATCTCCATGATTTCGGTCTTGTCGGCGGGATAATTTGTGAGGACGAGCTTCACGGGGTTCTGCACGGCGCTGACGCGTGTGGCGTGCTTGTTGAGGTCCTCCCGCACGGAATGTTCGAGCAACTCTATGTGGTTGAGCGCCTCGTAGCGCGTATAGCCTATCTTCTTGACGAACTCGCGGATGGAAGCCGGGGTATAGCCGCGGCGGCGCAGGCCGCAGAGGGTGGGCATACGCGGGTCGTCCCAGCCGTTTACGAGTCCCTCCTTGACAAGCTGGAGCAGTTTGCGCTTGCTCATCACGGTGTAGGTGAGGTTCAGCCGGTTGAACTCTATCTGGCGCGGACAGTAACTCTCGTCGGCCAGTTCCTTGACGAAATATTCGTAGAGCGGACGGTGGGGCACGAACTCGAGCGTGCAGATGGAGTGGGTCACTCCCTCGAAGTAGTCGCTCTGTCCGTGTGCGAAGTCATACATGGGATAGACTTTCCACTTGTCACCGGTGCGCCAGTGGGGCGTCTTGATGATGCGGTACATCACCGGGTCACGGAAGTGCATGTTGTCGGAGGCCATGTCTATCTTGGCGCGGAGCACCATGGAGCCTTCCTCCATTTCCCCCTTGTTCATGCGCTCGAAGAGGTCGAGGTTCTCCTCCACGGGGCGGTCGCGGTAGGGGGAGGCCGTTCCCGGCACGGTGGGTGTGCCTTTCTGTGCGGCTATCTCTTCGGATGTCTGTTCGTCCACATAGGCCTTTCCCTCCTTGATGAGGCGCACGGCCAGGTCGTAGAGTTGCGGGAAGTAGTCCGAGGCATAGTAGAGGCGGTCTCCCCAATCGAAGCCGAGCCAGTGGATGTCGCGCTTAATGGCCTCGACATATTCTGTATCCTCTTTTTGAGGATTGGTGTCGTCAAAACGCAGGTTGCAGGTACCGCCGAACTTCTCTGCGGCGCCGAAGTCCATGATGAAAGCCTTCGCATGGCCTATGTGGAGGTAACCGTTGGGTTCCGGAGGGAAGCGGGTGTTGAGACGTCCGCCGTTTTTGCCGGCCTCGAGGTCGGCCTTTATCTCCTGTTCCACGAAATTGAGTCCAGATTCATCTACCGGGCTCTCTTCTTGCTTTTTCTCTATCATAGAAGTTGTAAAACTAATTTTTCTTTCGTAGTAAAGTGCAAAGTTAGGAAAAATTCTTGGTGTCGGCAAATCGGGAGGCATGTTTTTTGAGCCGGTGAATTAAATTGCGTAAAAATTTGTACACAAACCGATTAATTGCTAATTTTGTGGCCTAAAACTGTGATTCAATGAATTTAGTAATAGCCGGCGACGGTGAAACAGCTACGCATCTTGCGCGTCAGTTATCCTCTGAACACCAAGATGTAGTGGTAATAGGAATTGACAAACAGCGGCTTGCGGAACTTGACGCCCGGTTTAACGTAATGACTTGCATCGGGAAGGCTGTCTCTCCCAAGGCACTGAATCGTGCGGGGGTTCCCGACTGCGACCTCTTCATCAGCGTGACCCCGTGGGAAGAGCAAAACATCATAGCCGCCCAGCTTGCCAAAGAGCTTGGCGCCCGGCGCACCGTAGCGCGTATCGATACCGTGGAATATGTGGAACAATCCATGCAAACCCTTTTCGCACATACCGGCGTCGATACCATGGTATTCCCGGAACTTCTTGCTACGGACGAGATTGAGGGAGGGCTGAAACGCAATTGGGCGCGCAGATGGTTCGAACTCCATGACGGCGAAATTATCGTAGCCGCCGTAAGGCTCGGCGAAGACACACCTTTCGATACGTTCGACATAAGCCGCCTCGGGAAAATCGATTTCCCTTTCCATGTATGCGCCATAAAACGCAACGGATATACCATCATTCCAGGTGGCGGCGACTCCCTGCAGCGCGGCGACATCGTATATTTTTCAATATTGAAGGACGGCAGTGACAAAGTAATGCAACTTTGCGGCAAAGAGAACCGCGAAATTTCAAAAGTAATGATTTCCGGTGCCGGGAAGATGGGGCGGCTCGCCGCTTCGGCTCTTTCAAAAAAATATACCGTCAAGGTAATAGACGCCGACCTCCGCAATTGCGAACGTATGGCGGAGGCTGCCGAGGATGTCACTGTTGTGCATGCCGACCCCAGGGACATCGAGGTGCTTCGCGAAGAGGGGCTTTCGGCGACGGACGCTTTTCTAGCCCTTGATGAAGGATCGGAGAAAAACATTGTCAGCTGTATGCTGGCGCGGCAGGCCGGGGTGCCCGTCCTCGTGGCAGACATCGAGGATATACAATATTTCGAGGAATCGGAACATCTTGAAATAGACATCGTGGTCAACAAGAAGCTGCTTACCTCAAGCACTATCTTCCAGTTGCTTCTTGACACTGCGTTGAAAACGCCCAAATGTCTGTCGCTCGAAGACGCCGAGGTGCTGGAAATAATAGTGGGGGACACGGCACACGCAACCCGCAAGCCCGTACGTGACTTGAAATTGCCGCGTGGAATGACTATAGCCGGTCTTGTACGCGACGGTGTGGGTTTGCTCGTTTCCGGTTCTACACAAATTCAGGCCGGCGACGCCGTGGTGGTATTCTGCCTGGCCGGAAGCCTTAGTAAAGTGGAAAAGATTTTTAAATAAACTGTTCTCTCGACTATGGCCGCAAAACATTCTATGGTTAATAACAACTATCTCCTTGTATTGAGACTGTTGGGCAACCTCCTGCTTCTTGAAGGGATGCTTCTTCTGGTTCCAGGTGCAGTTTCGGCAACATTCGGCGAAACTGACTGGCAGGCGTTTGCCATAGCTGCATCGGCCACAATATTATCCGGAGGCGTCTTGTCTCTCGCGGGCCGTAAAGTGCGCTCGCAAGTGCTTTTCCGTCGCGAAGGGTATCTGCTGACGTCGCTGGCGTGGGTGTTCTTCTCCGCATTCGGGATGATGCCCTTCCTGCTATCGGAAGAACCCCTGACAATATCGGACGCCTTCTTCGAAACGATGTCGGGCTTCACCACCACCGGCGCCACCGTCATAACCAACGTGGAGGCGCAAAGCCACGGCATACTCTTCTGGCGCGCGCTTATGCAGTGGGTGGGCGGTCTCGGTATCGTGCTCTTCATCCTCGCCGTGTTACCGTCGCTCAACCAGGCGGGAAGCCTGCCTATGTTCAACGCCGAGATAACCGGAGTCACCCACGACAAACTGCACCCGCGCATCCGCCAGACGGCCCGGTCGCTCTGGACTATATACGTCTTGCTGACCGCGATGCTCTTCGTGTTGCTGTGGCTCGGCCCGATGGATTGTTTCGACGCCCTTTGCCAAGCTATGTGCACGCTCTCCACCGGCGGTTTCTCCACACGCAACACCGGAATCTCGGCATGGCATTCCGACTATGTGGCGGCCGTCCTGAGCCTTTTTATGCTCGTCGGCGGGGTTAACTTCATTCTTCTTTATCTGTTTGCTCACGGCAATATCAAGGCTCTCTTCAAGAACGACGTCTTCCGCGCCTACATCATGACGGTATCGCTTTTTACCTTGGTAATATGCGTAGCCATGTGCCTTAGCGGCACGCCGTGTTCAGTTTCGGATTATCTTTTCAAGCCCGTTTTTCTTGTCAGTTCGGCCATTACGTCCACCGGTTTCTCCTACGGCAATTACGAAGCCTGGGGTCCGTTGGCACTCGGTGCCATTCTTGTGATGATGATTTTCGGTGCGTGTGCCGGCTCCACCACCGGCGGAATGAAAATAGACCGTATCCTTGTAATGCTCAAAAACGTCCATGTGCAGGTGCACCGCACGCTATATCCCCTCCACGTCAAGAATATATCGCTTAACGGGAGTATATTATCAAACGAGAATCTGCGCCGTGTAGCTGCTTTCGCTTCAGTTTATCTCGCATTGACTACGGTTGCCACTCTCGTGCTCTGCGCGTTCGGGGTGTCGGTTGACGACAGTTTCTTTGCCTGTGCCTCGAGCATAAGTAACAACGGCCTCGGATATGGGATTACCGGAGCAGAGGGGAGTTACAGCCTATTGCCCGACACCGGGAAATGGATATTATCAGCCCTGATGCTGATAGGGCGCCTCGAAATCTTCACCGTTGTAGCCCTTTTCACCCGCGGCTTTTGGCATAGATGAGGGGAGGATAAAATATTGATAAAAATCGAAACAGTTGAAAAATAATGTCAAATATATTTGGATAACTGAATTATTATGGTTAACTTTGCGGCACATTATAACCAAACCAATTTCTAACCTTAAAAACTCATGCTTATGGTAAAGAAACAATCAATTGTTTCTTTCATAGAGAAGCTTCCGATGGGCGGTTCCGTCGGCGACTGCGAATCAACTCTGTTGATGACCAATCTGGACTACACAGGTAGCGGTTATAATGGAGATGGCTGTACTAATGCAGACAGATATACATGTACCTTCTCCGTAAATGAGAAAAAATGCATAAACGCAGAAAAAGCCTGCCTATATGCAAGCAATGCCACAGGATGCATGAATGCTGGGAAAGTAGACCCGCCTGCAAATACAGGTGATTGCTTATGCGGAACAATTGGTGGATAAATTTAAGTTGGATAATAATACAGAGATTGCTGTATCATTACCCAACTTAAAATCAATACTATCCCTTAACCATGAAGTACGCTAAATACATATCTACTATACCTGTCGAAGAGAAGCACACGCTGTTGTACAATGCTCTTTCCGGCAAGTTTGTTATCATCCGGAATAAGGTTTTCGATGACATCAAGACTCTGCCCTTCGAACTGTTGGCGTCCGATTTCCCGACGGTATATAAGCAGTGTGTCGAAGCAGGGATTATTGTGGATGATGCACTTGATGAGGTTGCATTACTCGAAGAACGCATCAAGCAGGCCGACAATAATTCGGACAATTTCATTCTGCATATAAACCCGACGTTGGATTGCAACTTCAACTGCTGGTACTGCTATGAAAACCATGTGCCTCATTCCCGAATGAAGGAGGATATGGTAGTCGCTACGAAGTCGTTTATCGGCTCTGTGCTGAAACGTCCGGAAATCAAGTCGTTCAGTCTCGGATTCTTCGGCGGTGAGCCATTGTTCCACTTCGACAAGGTCTCAAAGGAAATCATAGGTCATGCAGCTGCCGAATGTGCCAAGTCAGGCGTCAGGTTCCATGTAAATTTCACATCCAACGGTGCGCTCATTACTGAGGATATTGTCAAATTCCTTTCTCAATATCCTTGTGGTTTCCAGATTACACTCGATGGCGGAAAGGCGGACCATGACAAAACACGGTTCGGCAAGAATGGCGACGGCAGCTTCGACACGATAGTAAGCAACATAAAACTGTTGCTGCAAGCCGGCATTGCCGTAATAGCCCGCGTAAATTATACCGGCGCCAACATCGACAGCGTGGAAACTATTTTTGATTCATTCAAAGACATCACGGATGAGGAAAAGAAATTTGTCCGTTTTGATTTCCAGCGCGTCTGGCAAGACCGCAATGACAATGTCGAGGACGAGACGGAAGAAAAGATAACACGGATACGGAATCTTTTCCGAAAGGCCGGATTTGCCGTCAATACCAACTACTTGCTTCACGGAGTCGATGACTCGTGTTACGGCGACAAAGTCAACCATCTGCTCATCAATTACAATGGAGATGTTTACGGCTGCACCGCGCGAGACTTCAGCAAGGGGAACCGCATCGGATTCCTTGACTCTTGCGGTGAAGTGCACTATGATGATAAGAAATTAGAAAAACGGAATAACTCAAAACTTGCGAAGGCAGTTTGCAAGAAATGCAGAATAGCCCCTCTATGCGGAGGCGGTTGTAAACAGCGCGCCATGGAAGGATTGGATACCGAGGGATGCACTTTCCATTATTCAGAAGAAAAGATGGACAAGTTCATTCTCGATATTTTCGAACATTCCTTCATGCGATAAATCGGTTTTGTGGCTCACGTCGCAAAATCACAATATACGTATTAAAAATACTAACGCCATGAATATACGAAATATTTTCCTATTGCTTTGCTTGAGTCTGTGCATAGCCCCGGCCCTTGCGGATGAGCAATCCGATTCCGTCGCTGCCAAGGAACTTGAAGAAGTCGTGGTAATGGGCGACCGTGCGTGGATACAGGACGGTATCATTAACGTCATACCTTCCAAGCAGGAGAAGAAACTCTCGAACAGTCCGGAAACACTCATCGAATCGATGCACCTTCCGTTCGTAAAAATGAAAGACGGCTCGGTGACCTCACTGTCGGGTGAAAGTGTGGCCTTTTTCATCAATGGCGAGCAAGTAAGCGAGATAGACCTTGCCACCTTTTGGCCGAAAGATGTGACATTGCTTCAGTATATGGAGAGTCCGGATGATCCGAAATATATGGGCGCCCGATATGTCATAAATTTCAAGATGCACGAATATGAAGCCGGCGGCGTCTCCAAGATAGACCTCAGCCAGTTTGTGCCGAATTATGCATTTTATGAGGCGGCATCAAAACTCGTTTACAAGAAAATGACCTACGGTGTGATGTTCGAGGGAAATTATTCTCGCGACCACCGTTCCTCCATGTCGGGAGAAACGGTGTATAAAAACATCTATTACGACAATAAGCTCTATGACGAGATAACACGAAAAGAAGAAACCTCAAGCTATGAAAGGCAGGACGGCATCAAGTTTGCCGCGAATGCCCGATACGGCATGAAAGGAGGCGCATTTATCCTCCATACCTTCTCATTGGGTTGGAACCGCAATCCCGGAAGCGGCTCCCACGGAACTAACTTGTGGAGCGACAACCTTTTCGGCTCCGAGAGTTCATCATCGTATTCAAGGTCGAGGATGCTCACGCCACAATTTGAGGGTCAGTACTTTTTTAAATTGAGTAACAAATGGTATCTTTACGCTGTCGCCGCATACTCCCACGCCCATACCGATACTTATTCCGAAAGCACTTTAGGAGATACGGAGCCGGTGGGTAACAGTATCGTCGAAGATGTCAATACCCTTAAATTCTATGTCCAGCCGACATTCTCTGTTTCCGACAAATTGTCATTTAATTTCCGTGCAAATGCCAATGCAAACTGGTATTCATCTTTGTATGTCGGCTCTATAGATGACAGGCAAAAACAGGCGCGACAGGAACTTTCCGGTACATTCAGAGTCTGGTGGCATCCGGCTGAAAGCTGGTATTTTGTGCTTGAACCGGGCATGATAGCATCACTTTGGAAAATAGGCGAAATAAAGGAGCATAACCTATCTCCGAAAGTTAATGCTCAAATCTACTGGAATCCCTCAAGGAAGTTCACGATAAGCGGCAGTTATAGATTGTATTTTGACCCGGTCTCGGCAAGCCAATCAAACCCGGTTATGGTCAAACAGTCGGAGTTGCTCTGGACAAGAGGCAATCCGTATCTTAAAGGTTACAAATCATGGAACGCATATATCAGCGCATCATATATACCTCTCCAGGAGTTGTCATTTTCTATGGGAATGGGGTATGACAAGAATTATGATCTGATTTATGACCGCTACACACCGGCTCCGAAAGAATACGGAGGCATAATTCAGGAGTCCGTCAATGCAAAACCCACCGACAGTTTCAGAGTGGGCATAGATGTTACCGGTTCTTTATTCGATAGAAAGCTAAACATAACTGCAGGGCCGTACTACCGCCGGAATTGGGCAAAAGAGGGTGGTTTCAAAAACATGAGCCGTATGTCGTTTGAAGCGAGTGCTGATTATACCATAGGCAATTGCCGTCTGAAACTGTCATATCAGAACATGGGATCCTCTTACAGTTCCACCGGATTGGAGAAGCACTGGAGACAAAACAGAATGGATCTGAGCCTGACTTACGGAGTTGGAGATTTTTACTTATTCTTAAAAGTAAATGACCTCTTCCATAATAAGAGCAAAGACCGTATTCAATTATATTTGCCCGACTACACGACCAATTACGAATACCTGACAACGGGCAGATTGTTCGTTCTGAGTTTCACCTATACGATCGGCTACGGCAAGAAGGTGGACAAGAGCATCAACATCTCCGGCCCGAGCGAAACCTCCTCCAGTATCCGCAACACGGAGAAATAATTATTGGTAAAAATCGAAACAGTTGAAAAATAATGTCAAATATATTTGGATAATTAAATTATTATGGTTAACTTTGCGGTGATATATAACTAAACCAATTATTAACCTCAAAAATCATGCTTATGGGCAAGAAACAATCAATTGCTTCTTTCATCGAGAAGCTCCCGATGGACGGTTCCGTCGGCGACTGCGAATCAACTCTGCTTACGACCAACATGAATTTCATGGGCGGTGCGACTACAAACAGCAATAAATGCGCGAATGCGTCTGTAGGCGCATGTGACGAGTCTACTAATGATAAACATTGTAGCAACACTCAAGGTGCATGTGATAACTCTAAAAACGTCTACGACTGCAAGACAAGCGACATAGTACCTGGCATCACAAACAAACAATGCCCAGTTGTTTGTGGCTAACCCTCATTGATGTATTGCGACTCATGCCAGTTGTGAAGTCGCAATACATCTGACTGTTGTTTCATTTCCTGACCTAAGACAATTAGGGTATATTGGTACATCTCTTTGACTTCAATACCATAGATTGATTATTACACGTCAGTCGAGTCGAAAGTATTTATAGCGATTGCCCATATATTGTTTAAAAATCTTACCTATGAAATACGGTACATACATATCCACCTTACCTGTCGAAGAGAAGCACACGCTGTTGTACAATGCTCTTTCCGGTAAGTTCGTTGTCATCCGAAATAAGGTTTTCGATGATATCAAGACAGTGCCCTTTGAACTGTTGGCGTCCGATTTCCCGACGGTATATAAACAATGTGTCGAAGCCGGGATTATTGTGAATGATGAACTTGATGAAGTGGCATTGCTCGAAGAACGCATCAAGCAGGCCGACAATAATTTGGAAAGTTTCATTCTGCATGTAAATCCGACACTTGATTGCAATTTCAACTGCTGGTACTGCTATGAAAACCATGTGCCTCATTCCCGTATGAAAGAGGATATGGTAGACGCTACGAAGTCGTTCATCGATTCAGTGTTGAAACGTCCGGAAATCAAATCGTTCAGTCTCGGATTCTTCGGCGGCGAGCCGCTGTTCCACTTCGACAAGGTTTCAAAGGAAATCATCAGTCATGCAGCTGCCGGATGTGCCGGGTCAGGCGTCAGGTTCCATGTAAATTTCACATCAAATGGGGCGCTCATTACCGAAGATATTGTCAAATTTCTTTCTCGATATTCTTGCGGTTTCCAGATAACGCTCGATGGCGGAAAGCCCGACCATGACAAAACACGGTTCGGCAAGAACGGCGACGGCAGCTTCGACACGATCGTAAATAACATAAAACTGTTGCTGCAAGCCGGCATTGCCGTAATAGCCCGCGTAAATTATACCGGCGCCAACATCGACAGCGTGGAAACTATTTTTGATTCATTCAAAGACATCACGGATGAGGAAAAGAAATTTGTCCGTTTTGATTTCCAGCGCGTCTGGCAAGACCGCAATGACAATGTCGAGGACGAGACGGAAGAAAAGATAACACGGATACGGAATCTTTTCCGAAAGGCCGGATTTGCCGTCAATACCAACTACTTGCTTCACGGAGTCGATGACTCGTGTTACGGCGACAAAGTCAACCATCTGCTCATCAATTACAATGGAGATGTTTACGGCTGCACCGCGCGAGACTTCAGCAAGGGGAACCGCATCGGATTCCTTGACTCTTGCGGTGAAGTGCACTATGATGATAAGAAATTAGAAAAACGGAATAACTCAAAACTTGCGAAGGCAGTTTGCAAGAAATGCAGAATAGCCCCTCTATGCGGAGGCGGTTGTAAACAGCGCGCCATGGAAGGATTGGATACCGAGGGATGCACTTTCCATTATTCAGAAGAAAAGATGGACAAGTTCATTCTCGATATTTTCGAACATTCCTTCATGCGATAAATCGGTTTTGTGGCTCACGTCGCAAAATCACAATATACGTATTAAAAAACTAACACTATGAATATACGAAATATTTTCCTATCGCTTTGCTTGAGTCTGTGCATAGTCCCGGCCCTTGCCGATGAGAAAGCCGATTCCGTCTCCTCCAAGGAACTTGAAGAGGTTGTTGTGACCAGCGACCGTATCTGGATAGAAGACGGCGCCATCAACGTCATTCCTTCCAAACAGGAGAAGAATCTATCGAACAGTCCGGAGACGCTTCTTAAATCTATGCATCTGCCGTTTCTTCAGGCAAATGACGGTAAAGTGACGACACTTTCAGGACAATCGGTCGCTTTCTTTATAAACGGCGAGAAGGTAGACGACGTGGACCTTGCCACCTTTTGGCCCAAAAACGTTACATTGGTTCAGTATATGGAGAATCCGACCGACCCGAAATATGCAGGAGCTACCTACGTCATCAATTTTAAGATGCGTGAATATGAGGCGGGTGGTGTAACCAGAATAGACGGTCGTCAGACATTTCCAAACAGGGGCATATACACCGCAGCGTCGAAAGTCCAGTATAAGAAATGGACATACGGCGCCATGTTCAAAGGTGATTATTACCGTGACCACCGATCTTCGATGACGGGTGAAAAGAAGTATAAAGAAATCTATTACGATAATAAATTTTATGACGAAATAACCCGGAATGAAGAGGAAGCAAGTTATTACAGAAGTGACGTTATCAACTTCGCCATCAATGCCAATTATGCGACGGATAAGTTCAGGATGCGTCACACCTTCTCGTTGGGGTGGGACCGCAATCCGGGAAGCGGCTCGCACAGTACAAACCAGTGGAGCGAAAATCTGTTCGATTCCGAGAATTTTTCCGATTATACAAAAACACGCTCCTTGTCGCCACAGTACCGAAACAGTTTCTTCTTTAAATTCTCGGACAAATGGGCTTTACTCATTAAATCGGGTTATGCATACGCACGCAACCATTCATTCACAGAGAGCAGGTTCGGTAATGCAAAACCCGTAGAAAACAGGATTGCCGAAGATGTAAACACTATTAATATCGGTATTATCCCATCGTTCAGCCTGTCCGATAAGTTGGTTTTTAATTTCTTTGCGAACGGAAACGCCGATTGGTATTCCTCATTATACAGCGGATCGGTAGATACACGTCAAAAACAGACAAGACAGAACTTATCAGCCAGTCTCCGTGTTTGGTGGTTCCCTTTTAAAAATATGCGTGTAGTGTTGCAGCCGGGCATCAAGGCATCGCTGTGGCAGATAGGGGATATCAAGGAGAGCCAGGTTTACCCCGATGTCACCGCGTCGGTCTATTGGGTTCCTACGCGAAAATTCAGTATCTCCGCTTCTTACAACTTAAATGATTTTCCTGCCTCGGCAAGTGAATCGAATCCGGTGTTGGTAAAACTTTCGGATCTGGTATGGACCAAAGGCAACCCGCACCTTAAAGGTGTCAAGATGCGGCATTTTAGTCTTGACTTAACATATCTACCTGTCGAGGAATTTTCCATGAGCCTGTCGTCGTGGTATACGAAGAAACATGACCAGACGTATATCCTGTATACCCCTGCTCCGGCGGAATATGGCGGCATCATCGAGGAAACCGTCAATGCTAAACCGGTGGACGAACTTTTTGCGAACTTGACTCTCGGTACATCTCTATTTAACAGGAAACTGAATATCAGAGTCACGCCGGGCTATATATACACTCATGCAAACGAAGGCGGCCGTAAAAACAGCAACTCATTCAGGGTCTATGGAAATGTTGATTATACAATCGGCAATTGCAGCTTCTCGGTTTATTACAATAATTATGGCAAGTACTATGACTCGGTGGGCTTTGGAGAATATTGGCAGCAAGACTACTGGAACTTCGATTTTTCGTATGGCCTCGATGGTTTTTACATGAATTTAAGCGTAGAGAACATCTTCAACAAAATGCAGAAGAGCTGGGCAAAATTTAATACGCCCAATTATTCATATCACACCCATACTTTGAATTCAGGCCGCGCGTTCAGAATCAATCTCACCTACACATTCGGCTACGGCAAGAAAATCGACAAGAGCATCGACATCGATGGTCCGAACTCAGCCTCTTCAAGTATCCGAAGCGCTAACAAAAACAAGTAAATTCAGAATAATGAATACATCGCAAATCGGAGACGTGGAATGCGTTTCCGATTTGTGTCAAAATAATAGAGCTGACTATATGTTTAAATGTTACCGGCAAGTGGAGCACTCGGACTGCGGGTTGACATGCATTCGCATGATAGCCCGCGCCTACGGTGCGAAGATTCCGCTCAGATACCTCCACCACATCTCCGACCTCAACCGCCTCGGCATGTCCATAAAGGACATTACGTCGTGTTTCGCAAAGATAGGGATGAACTCGAAGGCCTGCCAGATACGCAAGGAACATATAGAGGATATGCCGCTGCCCGCCATCCTCTATTGGCAGCAACGGCATTTCGTGGTCCTGTACGATTACAACGCCAAACGTAAAAAGTATTCCATCGCCGACCCGGCGCAGGGAAAGCTCGTCTACGGCGAGGAGGATTTCACCAAATACTGGCTCACCGAGGGGAAGGACACCGGGCTCGTGGTGCTTGCCGAGCCTAAGCCGGAGTTCTACACCAAGAAGTATCCCCGGGACAACAACATCCGGAACTTCGTGGCATACCTGATGCAGTTCTTCAAGATGCACAGGCACAAGTTCCTAGTCGCGCTGCTGATAACATTCGTCATCATGGCGGCCGACTTCGCCGTACCGGTGTTGCTGAAGCGAACCATCGACGAGGGTATCGGCCTGAAGGACATCAACCTGATAGTGATGCTGCTGTTGGTGCAGCTGGCCATCGCGCTGGGCGGATGGGTAGCGTCGAGCGGCATGGACCTTATCCTCACCAAGACAGGGCTGGGTATTCACCTCGACATGGTGAACCGTTTCCTGGAACGGCTGGCGCGCTTCCCGCTATCCTTCTTCGACCGCAAGGTCAGCTCCGACTTCGTGCAGAAAATCAGCGACCATTCGCGCATCAAGAATTTTCTGCTCTCGTTCCCAAATTCGGTGATCATAATGATACTGACGGCCACCGTCTTTTCGGTGCTCCTCTTCCATTACAGCATGCTGATATTCACGATTTTCATCACAATGTCGGTGATAGAGATAGTATGGACAAGCCTCTTCTTGAACAAGCGCAAGACGATAGACTACGCTCTGTTCACCAACTCGGCGGAGAACCAGAACCACGCCTACGAGCTGACCAACGGCATGGCCGACCTGAAGGTAAACAATGCCGAGTCGGTGAGGATAGGGAAATGGAAGGAGACACAGAAGAGGATCAACAGCGTTTCGATGAAGTCGGCTTGGGTGAATCTTGCTCAGAGCGGCGGACAGACCGTGCTTACGCGCCTCAAGGACCTCACTGTGACAGGCATCGGCGCGGCGATGGTGGTCTACGGCGACCTTTCGTTAGGAACGCTGATGACACTCGGTTACATCACCGGACGCCTATCGCAGCCGTTCAACACGTTGGGGTCATCGCTGAGTTCTTTCCAGGACGCAATGCTCTCTTATCAGCGCATCGACGACGTGATTCACGACGACTCGGAGTTTCGTGGGACGGAGAAATTCACTGAGCCGTCGGTAAGGTTCGAGGACGTCAGTTTCAAGTATGCCGGTGCCGGCTCGCCGTTCGTCATCAAGGACTTCTCTCTGACCGTCGAGAAAGGAAAAATCACGGCGCTGGTAGGGGAGAGCGGTTGCGGCAAGTCTACGCTGATAAAGCTGATGCTCGGCTTCTACATCCCGCAGAAGGGGAAACTGCTTCTAAGCAACTGCGACGTGCGCGACATGGACAACGGCGACTGGCTGAAGCATTGCGGCGTAGTGATGCAAGAAGCGAAGATTTTCTCCGGGACGATAATCGAAAACATCTCCCTGTCGGAAGAGAAACCGGACCTCGACAAGGCCTTGAAATTATTGGAAACGGTAGGCCTCAAATCCTTCACCGACACATTGCCGATGGGCGTATTCACGAAAATAGGCGTATCCGGAATAGAGATGAGTGGCGGCCAGAAACAGCGCCTTATGATAGCGCGTGCGCTCTACAAAGACCCGGACATTATATTCCTTGACGAAGCCACTTCGTCGCTCGACGCCAACAACGAGCGTTCGATAGTGGAGAACATCAACGCGCTGCGCGACGGAAAGACTATCGTGATAGCGGCGCACCGCCTCAGCACCGTGCAGAACGCCGACAAGATAGTATTCATAAAAGACGGGCGTATAGCCGAAACAGGCACGCACGCCGAACTTACCACCCGTCGCGGCGACTACTGGCGCCTCGTCAAAAACCAGCTCCAGCTTTCAGTCTAATAAAGTACTGTGAGTAACCTATACAAAATGCCAATGCACTCATAGCAATCACGGGATTCTCATCCTCACACAGCCTGGAAGATGAAAAACTCCACGATAAAGCTTATTACGAAGAGGACGCCGAAGACGAGTGCTATGATGTCGAGCTTCTTCGATGAGAAGGGATTTACTTTCTCAAGCAGCAACGCAGCGAAGTGGCAGAACGTCATCATGAAGGCACAGAACATATCTATGAACATCCACCATTGATCGCGCATCCTGAAGGTCAGGACTATGAGGATGACGACTAAAAGGAGGGCAATGAGGGAGAGTATCTTTGATTTAAGCAGTTTCATATCGGTTTAGATTTTGCATAAAGGCTTATGAGGCAGACACGGGATCAGCGTGCCACCTTCACGCCGTAGGTTTTGCCTGAGCGGCCCACGAGTTCAACTATATAAAAGCCGCCGGGCTGGTCGAGGATGTCAATGTGCGGGTCCGTTGCATCCTTGTAAGTGTATTGGCGCATAAGGGCGCCGCTGAGGTTATATACACGCGCAAGCACTACCGGCTCCGGCATCCGCACCGTGTAAAGTCCGGAACCGTAGGTAAGCACTTCCGGTTCGGTGACTGTGAGAACCATATCGTATGCGTCGGCGCGCTGTTTACGTTCGCGCTCCGTCTCGGCCAAGAAGTTGTCGTAGAAGGTGAACGGTGCTTCCTCAGGCACCGACCGGTCTATCGGCGGAACGCCGGTAAGGGCTGCCAGTTGGCCGTCGCTGAGATATTCCGTAGCGAACAGGCGCATTAGTTGCGAACCCACTTCGTCGAGTTCCACGCGGTAATAATCCCCCTTGCGGCCGTGCAGTATGAAGGCTTTAGGCTCGCCGTTCTGCCACAGTCCGACGGCCACGTTGCGGTCTTTGGCAAACTGCGCGTCCACCATCTCCTGCCATTGTTCCGGCGCGTAGATATCGCTCCAGAGGTCGTCCGTGGCATCGCCGCCGTAAGCCACGCGGTCGATGTTCTCCTGAGCCTCCTGGAGGGTTATCAGAGGGTCGGTGGCGTCGTATGGGTGCGAGAGGACTTTGTCGATGTAAGCCGGGATGTCGCCCCACGCTTCTATGGCCTCGTAGGGAATGCGGTCATCATAGCGTATCAGCTCTATGTCACGGGCATATGAGCGCAACCAGTCGGCCATGCGTTCCCCCACCTTGTCCACCTTGAAAGGCTCGCGCAGCGAGTAGCCGAGGATAGGGAACGCCTTGTTCTCGGCACTGACTATGACGTAACCCTGCGTCGGGAGCGTGAAAACGTAGAAAGGCACGAAGAGGCGCTGCGTGGTGAGGCGTCGCCCGTTGTAGACATACTTCGGCTGCGGCATGGTACGTCCGAAGGCTTTGTTGAAGAACTGTTGTGCCACGGCCTTTGCTTGCTTCTGCGTCACCGTCTCGGCCTGCACGCCGGCGGCGAGGGCAAGCACCGTCAGCAACCCTATAATGTATCTTTTCATCATCTTCTTATTCCGGTTTTTGCGAGCCGCAAATCTGCGCGTCCCATAATATAACAACGCGCGGTAAAGGCGGTTTATTGCAAAGGCATCCGCAGAGACGGTATGCCGCGCGGATGCCTTTGTTATAGAGGATATGACGGTTAGAGTTCCACGTCTTCCACTTCCGACTCCTTGATTTCCGTCTTTTCGGAAGTAATCGTCGGAAGTTCGAGGCCGAGGTGCTTCTTGCGGTCTACAACCTTGAGGTAGAGTCCCAAAAGCAGGGCAGCCACACCGAGGCAGGCGAGCATTACCAGCGGCCACGTATAGTTATAGCTGATGGCGGCTGCCTCCGGTGTAATGGTGCCGGCGGCAACCTCTGCGGCGATGTCGGTATTGGTAGCGTCGAGAACCTTGCCGATGAGCAGCGGGAAGAGCCACAGACCGATGTTCTGAATCCAGAAAATCAGCGCGTAAGCCGAACCGATGATCTTCGCGTCCACCAGCTTCGGAACGGAAGGCCATAGCGCGGCGGGAACCAGCGAGAAGCTGGCGCCGAGCACCAGGATGGTAAGGTAAGCCACGAAGACACCGCCCATGTCGTTGCCGCGGAACATCGGCAGGATGAAGGCGAAAGTGAGGTGGCACATAATCAGCAGCAACGCGCCGAGAACAAGCATCGAGGCAGCCTTGCCCTTGTGGTCCACATAATTGCCGAGAACCGGGGTGATACCCACGGCCAGAAGCGGGAACACGGCGAAGATGGCTGCGGCCGACTGGCGCATATAGCCCATCACGCAGTAAACCACAAGAGCCACGATGGCGATGATGAGCGACGGCAGCTTGACGGCCTTGTTCTTAGAGAAACTGAAGGCGAAAGCGCCGGCAGCAACGATAAGCATTATCACGTACTGTATGTACGTTGCTACATCGGACTGCCAGAATTCCGTAACCGTTTCAGGATGCAGCGTGAGGTTACATTGCAGCATATTGACAGCATACTTCTGGAAGGGGAAGATGGCCGAATAGTAGAGCACGCAGAGGAGCGCCACAATCCAGAATCCCAATGACGAGAGAATCTTGCCGAGGTCGGAAATCTTGAAGGGGTCGTCTTTCTCCTCTTCGGCACCGGTCTGCTCGTCGAGCTTCTTGTCCATGAAGAAGTAAGTGATGAACATTATGAGACCGATCATCAGCAAAACGACGCCGAAAGCCACCGAGCGCGAAACGGAGATATTGCCGCCGAAGTTGGCTACCAGCGGGGAGAAAATCATACAGGTACCCACGCCGAGGCGGGCGAGTGCCATTTCCGAACCCATAGCCATGGCCATTTCGCGGCCCTTGAACCATTTTACGATACCGCGCGAAACGGTGATACCGGCCATCTCCACGCCGCAACCGAAGATCATGAAGCCGATAGCCGACAACTTGGCCGATGCAGGCATACCTTCGTAGAACGGAGCGATGCCCAGTTCCTGGAATCCGGGAATGTAGTTGAGGTGCGTGTTGAACCAGTTTTCAAGCCCCGAACCGATAAAGCTTTCGGTAAGCGCATACCAGTTGATGACGGCGCCCACTACCATTACGGCTCCGGAGAGCACCGCGGTGAAGCGAACGCCCATCTTGTCAAGGATGATACCGGCGAAGATGAGGAAGAAAACGAATACGTTCAGGAAAGTTTCAGCACCCTGTTCGGTACCGAAGGCCGTGGAGTCCCAGCCGCGTGTGGATTGCAGCAAGTCTTTGATAGGGGACAGGAGGTCCATAAAGATGTAGCTGCAAAACATTGCGAAGGCCAGGAGTCCCAAAGCCGTCCAGCGCGCCCACGCTTTGTCGTTGAGCGCACCTGAGGATTGTAGTTTCAGTTCTGCCATATAGATTTAGGTTAGTGTTATAATTCACTGTATTTGGAGGAGAACGGGAAATATTCCGTCCCGGCGACGCAAGAGGCAAACCGCCGCCCCGGAAGCCGAAACGGGCAAACGCCCCTAACATGTTGCAAAATTAATCTAAAAAATCTTAATATGAAAATCAAATCCTCAAAAAATATCGGGAATTTGCGTATCAGCGGAAAAAATTGTAACTTCGGGGCATGAAAGCAGTGATAATAATCGACATGCAGCGCGACTTCGTGGAGCCGGGACGTCCGTTGTGCGTTGCCGGAGCCGCCGAAACCGTTCCGGCTTGCGTCCGGCTCCTCGACCATGCACGCCGCAACGGCTGGCCGGTAATCCACGTTATCCGCCGCCACGACCCTGAAGGCCGCGACTGCGAGCCATACCGCCGGCATTTGTTCCAAGGCCGCCAAGGCTATTGTGTGAAAGGAACCGACGGCGCTGAAATAGTAGGACCTCTCGCTCCTCAACCCGGCGACCATATAGTGATAAAGAAACGCTTCAGCGGTTTCTACAAAACTGGCCTCGACGCGCTCCTTGAAAAACTCGGCATAACCGGACTGATAATAGCGGGCACACAATACCCCAACTGCGTGCGCGCCACCGCCGTCGACGCCCTGATGCGCGACCTCCCGGTGACAGTCTGCACCGATTGCTGCTCGGCCCAAGACACCGACACCGCCGCCGCGAACATATGCGACCTCCGCGCCATGTCCATCCCCTGTCTCCCTTTAGCCGAAATCCTTAAAATGTCGGAATAACAAACCTTTGTGAGTAGGGATGTCCCATGGCATATGCGCCAAGTCATACAATTAAATCAATAAATGTTGGCCAAAATACAATCAGCCCAGACGATTGGCCCGGGCTGATTGTATTGTAGGGATTGGGGATGCGGGATTACTTGGCGTCGAGCTGGCGCAGGAGTTCTTTGGTGGCTTCTATCAGCTGGGCATCGATGCCTTTCAGCACATCGGCGGGGAGGTTATATACTTCCACGTCGGGATTCAGCTGCTGGTTTTCAAGTGCTTTGCCGTACTTGTCAAGGGAAGTAACCTGCGGAATACCGAAGACGATGGTAGGGTCAACCTGGGTTTCCCACCAAACGGCGGTCATGGTGCCCGGAACCGGTGCGCCGACTATCTTGCCCAAACCGAGCGTCTGGTAAGTGTAGGGCGAGCCGTGGGCATCGCTGTAGTTGCTCTCGTTAGTAAGCATTACGCTTGGTTTGGTCCACTGCGAGAAGGGTTCATGGCCTATGTACTGGCCTCGCGGGCTGAAGCGGACGTACTCCTTGCCGCTGAGCAGGATGGCGAGGTCGTTGTGCAGCCAGCCGCCGCCGTTGTAGCGTGTGTCCACAACCACAGCCTCTTTGTCGCGCTGAAGTCCGAGGAGCTCGTCGTAAACGGTGCGGAAGCTGGGCGAATCCATGCCCTGCACGTGGACGTAAGCAACGCGGCCGCCGGATACGGAATCCACAATGGCGCGGTTGCGCTCCACATAACGGCGGTATAGGAGTTCGTTCTGCTTTCCGGGGGTGATGGGTCGCACGGTGATGTCCTTGCTTGCACCGTTGTGGCTGACGGTGAGACGCACCTTCTTGCCGGCTTTGCCTTCGAGCAGGGGATAATAGTCCACGCCGCTCTTCACGGGCAGTCCGTCGATGGCGGTGATGATGTCGCCGGCGGAGAGTCCGGCCTTATCGGTGGCCAACGGACCGCGTTTCAGTATTTCTGAAATCTTGAGGCCGTCGCCGTCATAGTTCTCGTCGAAGAAAGCGCCGAGCACGGCATTGCTTGTAGCCGCCGGAGCGCCGGGAGCGTAGAAGCGGCCGCCGGTATGCGAGGCGTTGAGCTCGCCGAGAAGCTCGCTCAGCAGTGTAGCGAAGTCGCGGTTATTATTGATGTAGGGGAGGAAACGGCGGTAGTCGCGGGCATACATGTCCCAATCGACGCCGTGTAGGTTCTCGTCGTAGAATTTGTCGCGAACCTGGCTGATTACGTGATCGAATATGTACTCGCGTTCCTGCGATGGAATGCGCGAATATTCGGCATTATACTCTATGGCTTTAACCGATGCGGAACCGCCTTCACCTGAAGGGAGTGTCACTTCCTGGATGCCGCTGCCCGAAAGCACATATAGTTTCTCGCCTTTCTTGTCCATCTCGAAACCGCCGGTAAGGTCGGAGAGCAGACGCGAAGTCTCTTTCTTGCGCAGGTCGGTCATCATCAGGTCGTACTTCCCGTCCTGCCCGAGCACGGTATAATATAGCTTGTCCATCTTGGGGGAGAGGCGGTAGTCCATCAGGAAACCGGAAACGGGGGTAAGGCGCGCCGTGCGGTAGAGGCGGTTCTCGAGATCGAGCTTCATCTCCTTTTTGTCGGCGTCTTTATCCTTTTTGTTCTTCTTGGATTTCTTGTCGTCCTTGTCGGCGGAAGCGGCTTTCTGCTCCTCTTCGGCAAGGGCGGCTTCCTCTTCGGTCATGTTGAACTCGTCCCATTTTTCGCCGTTGAGCATCATGAGGGTGACGTCGTCAGTCTCGCCCCACGAGCCGTGGCTGCGGTAGCCGTATTTTCCGGTGAGGTAAGTAAAGCCGGAGCCGTCGGCCGTCCAGTAGGGTGAGCCGTCGGAATATCCGCTCACGGTAAGGTCAACCGGCTCGCCTGTGCCATCGGCATTGACCATGGCGATGTCGGTGTTATTCCATCCGCCGTTGCCGATATAGGTGATAAGCAAGTGTTTGCTGTCGGGCGACCACTCGAAGGGAACGTCGCCGTCCGTGTACGAATAGTTGAACTTCGGGTCGAGGGCGGTAACCACTTTACCGGTGGCAAGGTCGAGGACCTTGAGGGCGGTGCGGTTTTCGAGGAAGGCTATTTTCTTGCCGTCGGGCGAGAAGGCGGGTTGCTGTGCCGGTTTGCCGTCCTTGGATTCATACACCATCTTCTCGATTACCTTCGGAGCGTAAGCGAAGCCACGGAGCGTGTCGGCGGGTGCCAACTCGGCGGTGTAGATTCGCCACAGGCCGTTGCGCTCCCCGTCGTAAACCAGTTTCTTGCCGTCGGGCGAGAAGCCGACGCGGCGTTCCTGTCCCGGAGTGTCGGTGATACGCTTTGTGGTGGGGTACTTGACGGAGGTGACGTATACATCGCCGCGCAGCACGAAAGCTATCTCCTTGCCGTCGGGGGAGAGGGCGATGGTGGAGGCTCCTTGCGTTACGTCGCGTTTCACACGGTCGGTGTCATAGTTGTCGGTGACGATGTCCACGGCGAGGAGCTGCGGTTTCCCCTGGCCGTTGATGGTGTAAATCTGTCCGTCCTGCGAGAAGGCGAGTTTCCTGCGGTCGGCCGAGGTGGAGAGGGAGCGCACCGGATGATTCTTGAACTTGGTGATTTGGCGCTCCTTTCCGTTCATGTCGCGCAGGAATACGTTGTTGTTTCCGTCGCTGTCGTTGAGGTAGAAGAAGAAGTCGGTCGACGCCCAACGCGGATTCTGGTTGGCGCCGTTGAAGTCGGTGAGCTGTGTGAAATCGCCGCTGGCTGGGTCGTACATCCAGATGTCCGGCGTGCCCGACGAGCGTTCGTGCTTGCGGAGCACGTCTTCGTAGCCTTTGCGGTTCTGGTAGAGGATTTTGCCTGTGGCGGGGTCGATGTCCACGGCAGTCATGGGCATGGAGAGGAACATCTGCGGGCGTTTGCCGGGCGTTGTGGCCACGGTGTACATCTGGCCTTGGAAAGGTCCCTGTGCGGCGGTACGCGATGGAGCGACCGAGGATTCGAAGAGTACCGTCTCGCCGTTTAGGAAGGCGCGCGGCGTCTCGTTGCCGGCGTTGTTTGTAGTAAGGCGCACCGGCGTGCCGCCGGTGGCGGGGACTATGAAGATGTCCATGGAACCTTCGCGGTCGCTGGCAAAGGCGATTTGCGTTCCGTCGGGACTCCAGACGGGATTGCCGTCGAAAGCCTGCGACGTGGTGAGGCGTGTGGCTTTGCCTCCGGCGAAGGGCACCGTGTAGATGTCACCTTTGTAGGCGAAAGCCACGGTCTCGCCGTCGGGAGAAACGGCGACGTCACGCAGCCACAGCGGCGATTCGGCAGCCATGCCGAAGGCCGTTGCGAGGCTCACGACGGTGAGCAGCAGTTTTATTTTCATGGTAAATATGGAGTTTGTTAGGAAATTTCGGGTTATCTTTTTGCCTGAAATTACCCGGTCGCCCGTCAGGATGTGCGGATAATACCGGGCAATTATCTGTCTCGTGGAGCCGGCTTACTTGAAGGTGTCAGGCAGGTCGTTTTCGTAGAGCACCACGTCGCCTTGGCGCAACGTCTTGCCCAGGAACTCCTGCGCCTTGGCGAAGGAGTCGACCACAACGAGGTTTTCGGTGTCGAAGTCGGTGCTTCGCACACCGTCGGTAAGCGCGTCGCGATTGTATTCGCCCACGATTATGGCAATGTCAACGCTTTCGCCGATATGCTTGCCGAGTTCGCGGTTCAGCTCATACTGCTTGTCGCCGAGTTCTATCATGCCGGGCGTCACCACGATGCGGCGTCCGTCGGTGAAGGAGCCGAGCACGTCTACGGCCATCTTCGAGCCGGTCGGGTTGGAGTTAAAGGCGTCATCGATGATGGTTACTCCGCCGGGAGTGCGTTTCATGTTCAGACGGTGTTCAACCTGCTCTATCTTGCCGACGGCGCGGCGGATGCTTTCCGGTTTCATGCCCATGCGCAATGCCACTATCACGGCGCCGAGCAGGTTGGATATATTACATTCTCCTACCAATTGTGTGCGCAATTCCAGTCGCAGTCCGTCGGGACCGGCTACCTCGAAGGTCGTTCCCTCGGGAGAATACTTGATGTTCTGGGCGCAATACTGCGCATCTGCGGTATTGGAAACGGCATAGCGCATAGCCTCCACGTTGTCGACGGGGCGGTTGGCGCAATATTCGAAGTCATTGTTGATTACCGCGAGACCGTCGGGGGGGAGGGCGTCGGCCAGTTCGAATTTGGTGGCCTGCACGTTCTCTATGGTATGGAACGACTCGAGGTGCATAGGACCTACGGCGGTGATGATGCCCATGCGAGGATGCACGAGGTCGCAGATTTCCTTGACATCGCCGGTCTGTTTGGCACCCATCTCGCAGATAAAGATGCGATGGTAGGGCTTCATCATCTCGCGCACGGTGCGAATTACCCCCATCGGAGTATTGAACGAACCAGGAGTCATCAGCACGTCGTATTCTTCGGAGAGTATGCGGTTCAGGTAGTGTTTGGTGCTCGTCTTGCCGTAAGAACCGGTTATGCCGATGACGGTCATATCAGGCTCCATGGAGCGCAAGATGCGTGCGGCATCATTGTAATAGCGGCGGTTGATGGCTTCCTCGACCGGTTTGAGCAACCATACGGCGGCCGTCACCACGCAGTAGGAAAAGATGCTTACTACGAGTGCCACACCGATGGTCATCTGTCCGTCGGTCGGGGCGTAAGGGTTCCCTTCGGGGCGCACGTAGAAGATGCACATCAGCGCGCTGAGAATGAGCGCCAATCCAGCCGTTACGGAGTAGATGCGCCATACTCGTTTGGTGAAGACAAGCGGTTTCTTGTATTTGCGGCGCAGGATGAGCACAATCTTGGTGGCGCAGGCAATTGCCACGAGAAGTTCGGGTACGGCCTGAATGTTGACGAAGAAGTTGGCGAAGAGCATGAAGAGTAGCGCCACGTCCACGAGGCGCCAGGCACCCATCTTCCGCCCGTCGAGCCATCGCCAGTAGCGGTCTATGCGATAGCTGTTCTGCTGCAGCATCTGTATGTCGTATTTGAAATTCAGCAACATGTACGCGCCGACCACAACGTACACCGCTATCATAAATCCAATCATTTCAATTCGTTCTTTAAGAATTCTTTAAGTACAGCTTTAAACCCGGCGGGATTGTCGAGGAAAGAGTAATGGCCGCATCCGGGGAAGGAGGCAAGGCCTGCGTCAGGGATGAGGCGCTCCATTGTCTTGGCGTCGGAGAGGGGAGTCGCCGTGTCGTTTTCGCCCCAGATGAGCAGCGTGGGCGCCTTGATATCGGGCATCACGTGCTTGAGGTCTTCGTTGACGCATTTGCTCAGGATGGCACGCATCATCGGAGTGGCGTTGTTATAGTCCGACGAGCCGGAACGGCCGCGGTATTTGTCGAGCAACTCGCCCCCTTTCTTCTTTCCGAAGAGGAGGGGAAGCAGGTGTTTTACAGTCTTATATGAGTAAACCTTAAAGTAATATTTGAGGCTGCGGCGGGGCTTGACGCCGGCGGCATCGACGAGCACCACCTTGCGCACGTCGCGGCGCGACGACAGCATGATGGCTATGCGTCCCCCGAAACTGTGTCCAAGCAGTATTGGACGTTCTATGCCGAGGCGGTCGAGTAGCTTCTCCACCAGTTGAGTGTAAAGTTCTATGCCCCACACCGCAGGGGGTTCGTCGCTTTTGCCGTGGCCCGGCAGGTCTATGTTGAAGACGTGCATCTTCGGCGAAACTATTGCCTCGATGCTGGCTACCGTCGACGAGTTGCAACCCCAGCCGTGCATCAGCACTATCGGACAGCCGTCTTCCGGACCCGTCTCGTTGTAGCTGACCTTCACACCGTCGATTTCTATCTGTTTTTCCATCAGTAATTGTGTCTCTGTTCAGTTTTTCACGATGCAAAGGTATAAAGATTTTATCAGTCGGACAAATAACTACCCGCAAAAAAGTTCGCGTACCCTTTTTGGCAAGCGTTAAATTTTGCTATAAGGAAAAAACTTTGTACCTTTGCGGTGATTCTATGGCCAGGAACATTTACTATAGATATAATCCGGAAACCGACAATTATGAGCGCGTCTATGCCACCCTGGGAGTGAAGGTACTCTCCGGGTTGCGGCTGTTGCTCCTGTCATGCCTCTTCGGCGCAGTGTTCTTCTGCATCGCCTATTACGGATTCGCGTCGCCGGGCGAGGACAACCTCAAGGAGGAGAACGAGCAGTTGTCTCAGCAGCTTACCGTGATGGAGAAACGCGTGGACGGCGCCCTGAAAGTGATGGACGAGATACGCAACCGCGACGACAACCTCTACCGCGTGATGATGCAGATGGAGCCGGTGAACCGCGCGCAGCGCTATGCCGGACTCGACAATGACAGCCGTTATGCGCAGTATGCCGGCCTCAGCGACGAGAAGATACTTGTCACCTTGGCGCGCAACATAGACATTCTGGAACGCAGCCTCTATGCGCAGTCAATCTCCTTCGACAAGCTGCGCGAAGCCCTGGCCTCGCAGAGCGAAAAACTGGCGCATACCCCCTCCGTCCTCCCCATAAACGTGGCAGACTTCTCCATCTCCTCCGGTTTCGGCAACCGCATCGACCCTGTCTACGGCACAACCAAGTTCCACGCCGGCCTCGACTTTCCCGCCGATGTGGGAGACCCGGTGTTCGCCACTGCAAAAGGGCGCGTCACCTTTGCCGGATGGAAGGACGGCTACGGCAACTGCATAGACATTGACCACGGCTACGGCTACACCACCCGCTTCGGCCACCTCAACTCCCTGGGTGTCAAGACGGGACAGACCGTGGTGCGAGGCGATAAGATAGGGGAGGTGGGCAACACCGGCAAATCCACCGGGCCGCATCTCCACTACGAAGTGCGCCTCAACGACGAGCCCCAAAACCCCGTCAACTATTATTTTATGGACCTCACGCCGGCGCAGTACGACGAAATGGTGAAGCAGGCGGAAAACGCCGGGCGTGTAATGGACTGACGACTATGGACGATCTCGACAAACAATATTACAAGATACGCGACGTGGCGGAGATGCTCGGCGTACCCGCGTCTACGCTCCGCTACTGGGAAAAGGAGTTCCCGCAGTGCGCCCCGCGCCGCAGCGCCGGAAACGTGAGGTATTACAAACCCTCCGACATAGAGCAGCTGCGCATCATCAAATATCTCGTGAAAGACAAAGGGCTGAAAATCGAGGCCGCCAAGGAGCAGTTGCGCGTCAACAGCGGCAATGTTTCGCGCCAGCAAGCCGTCATAGAGCGCCTCCAATCAGTGCGCGACCGCCTCGAAGAGTTGCGCAAAGCTTTGAATATCAGAAAATAAAAAACCAACGACATAATGAACAAACCGCTATTGATAGAGTTTGAGGTAACGTGCGTGGACCGCAGCGGCGCCACGGCACGCCTCACCCTCGAACCCGTGGGGGGCGCCACGATGCCGATGCCCGCGCCCGGACAGTTCGTGAACATCCTCGTGGAGCACGCGCACAACACCTTCCTGCGC
>ERZ791923.1095-NODE-1095-length-32201-cov-3.947801_pt1 | contig 32201 bp, 24 predicted proteins | sample MGYA00510133_ERZ791923 | MGnify/ENA primary metagenome ERZ791923 (study PRJEB30046, sample SAMN00792106) | human gut metagenome | study: EMG produced TPA metagenomics assembly of the A metagenome-wide association study of gut microbiota in type 2... | reverse complement strand
ACATGAATACAGAGATTAGCAATTCCCTATTAACAGATTTTAAGAGACACTAGTGTTAAAATTCATTAAATCTTTGGAATTTTTATTATTTGTGGTTAACTTTGAAGCCTAATACAGTGGTCATGAGATTCTGCCACATCCTGCACTTCGCATTTCAAATGAATCTCGCTCCTAATAAATCCACAATGAAGAAACATTTTTTGCTTCCCGCTGTTTGCGCAACAGCACTGTTGGCCGCTTCCTGCTCCAACGACGACATCCCACAAATGTAGGACAACGGCCTCACTACTTTTACAGTGGAACTTCCCGCCACACTCTCGTCGCGTAGCTTCGGCGACGGCAAGACGGCCAATTACCTCTTCGCCGCCATCTACAGCAGCGACGGAAAGCTCCTCTTCTCCAACTTCGGCGACGGCAAGAACGCCGACTCCATGACCATCGTAAACTTCAACGACGCCGCCAAGCCCATGGCTTCGCTCACCGTACCCCTGGTGAAGGATGCCGACTACCAGGTGGTGTTCTGGGCGCAGTCTTACGCCAACAAGGATACTGGCTCCCCCTACAAGTTCGACCCCGGCACGCGTTCCATCACGGTAGATTATTCAAAGATTGACGTGAATACCGACGATGCCGACGCTTTCTACGGGCAGCTCAGCTTCAAGTCGAGTGGCGCATCACACCCCGTTACGCTGAAACGTCCCTTCGGGCAGCTCAACATAGGCACCGACGACCTCACGGCGGCCGCCAACGCCGGCATGACGGTTACGCAGGCCGGCGTCACCGTGACCGGCGTCGCCAACACGCTGAACCTCTTCAACGGCAACATCTCCTCGTCGAAAAACTTCAACACCACGCAGACCTTCGCCATGAAGGACCTCCCCGCGCCGGCTGAGGCTTTCCCCGTCAGCGGCACTCCCGCATACGACTACCTGACGATGGGCTACTTCCTCGTTGGCGAAAAGACCGCCACAAAGGGTTTGCTCGACTCGGTGCAGCTTTTCGTGAACGGCCGCACCTCCACCGACAAGTTCGCGCAGTATGACAATATCCCGATGCAGGGCAACTTCCGTACCAACATCTACGGCAGCCTGCTCACCAATAAGGAACAGTTCAGCGTCACCATCGACCCGGCTTTCGGGACACCGGACATCGACCCTATGTGGAAAGGCAACACCGACATTACGCTTGACGGCAATACTGTGATTTTCGTGTCGCAGAACATCAAGGAGGGCCTCACCGTTTCCGGCACCGGTATCCTCGAGTTCCACTCCAGCTCGATAGCCCCGACGGCCGACGGCACCCCTGCCATCACGCTGGCCGACGGCGCTAACGTGACCATCATGCTTTCGGGCAACAACACCTTCACCGGCAGCAAGGGAGCCGACGCCATCCGCGTTCCCGCCGGCGCCACGCTGACCCTCACCGGCGACAACATCACCGCCATAGGCAATAACGGAAAAGAGTATTCTACCGTAAATGCAGCCTATTGCAATACTAATGACCAAAGCTATGACGGAATCGGCGGCTCGGGAATCGGAAACATTAACGCCGATACGGGCAAAATTATCATAGATAATGTAAAGGGTCTTACGGCACAAGGTTACGGTAAGCATGGTTTCGGAATAGGCGGTCAGAACGCTACCGTCACCATCAAGAACAACTCTGTAATCAACTCTGCCCGCGGTGGATATGCTTCCGCTAAATTGTACACGGGATATGGCATACAAGACCCCGAAGGTGGTGCCGCAATCGGTGTCAGCGGAAGCACGGGTTCTGTAACTATTGAGAAGAACTCACAAGTGCTCGCTGCTCACGGTGGTAGCAAGGCAGCTGCTATCGGTGCATCATATTGGTCTTCTGCAACAATCTCTATTAGCGGCAGCACTCTCAAAAACATTGTTGGTGGTAACGCCTCTGCCGCAATCGGCGGTTCGCGTTTCGCAAGCGACGGAACTTATAAGTTATATATCAATATCGATGACTCTGAAATCAATGCAACAGGTGGAGAGTATGGTTCCGGTATAGGCTCCGGTTATGACACTCACTGCATAAAACGTCCTGCCGAGAATGTAAAAATTTATATCTCCGGCAACTCGAGAATCGTTGCCAAAGGTGGTGACAATGGCGCCGGTATAGGTACCGGTTACCATAGCAACTCGCTTACAGGAAGCATCGCCGCTTCTGTAGTCGTTACCGGTGTCCAGGCAGGCTTCCTGGAGAAGATAAAAGCCGGTTATACCTTTAATCAGGCCATCGGTTACGGCGTCCTTGACCCGACCCGTGAAGGAAAAGACTTAGTTCCCAATTTCACGGTAGGCGGTATGGAGATTGCCGCTCCCGAAGTGCAGCAGTAACGAACCGTTTTTTCGACCGGATAAGAGAAGCTCCCGCCGGCGCGTGCGTCAGCGGGAGCTTTTTCCGTGGCAAAAATAGCGGAGCCGCCGGGCTTTTCCTTGTGGGGAAACGCCGGCGGCTTGCGCAAATTAACAGCATTACCCGGTTGCCTGGACCGGTGTTCTGTTTGGAGAGGGAAGCCTCTTCTCCCTCATGCTTTTGTATGGTTGTCATGACCCGTGCGTGGCACGTTTTTTGTCCTGTTCCGGATATCGGCCGGTGGCCCCGATTCATATCCGGACACAAAAGTAGGGCATCGCCCCGGCTCTGCAAAATTTACTCCGGCATTTTTGACGAATACCACCGCATTTTTGACGAACCTCCGTTTCTGGCGCCATCGGATCGGCGCCGCTCCCTAATAAACACAGCGGGGATGCCGTGTCCGGCTTCCCCGCTGTGGTTGTGTTGCGGTGCTGTTGCGGTTACTTTTCGCGCATGAAGATCTGGACGGGGGTGCCGTGGAAGTCCCAGTGTTCGCGGATTTTGTTTTCCAGGAAACGGCGGTACGGCTCCTTGACCCACTGCGGCAGGTTACAGAAGAAGACAAACGTAGGCACCACGGCGTCTTTCAGCATCGTGATGTATTTGATTTTCACGAACTTGCCTTTGTTGGAAGGTGGCGGTGTCACGGCTATTACGTCGAGCATATAGGTGTTTAGCTGCGATGTGGGGATTGTGCGCGTGCGGTTCTTGTAGACTTCCACCGCGGTTTCGAGCACCTTGAAGATGCGCTGTTTCGTCAGCGCCGAGGTGAAGATGATTGGGAAGTCGGTGAAGGGTGCGAAGCGGTCGCGGATGGCGCTCTCGAAGCGGCGTTGCGACTCGAGGCTCTTGTCTTCCACCAGGTCCCACTTGTTGACGCACACCACCAGGCCCTTGCGGTTGCGCTGTATGAGGCCGTAGATGTTGGCGTCCTGCCCTTCGATGCCGCGCGTTGCGTCAATCATCAGTATGCAGACGTCGGCGGCCTCGATGGAGCGGATGGAGCGGATTACGGAGTAGTATTCTATGTCTTCGTTGACCTTCTGCTTGCGGCGGATGCCGGCGGTGTCCACGAGGTAAAAGTCGAAGCCGAATTTGTTGTAGCGGTGGTAGATGGAGTCGCGCGTGGTTCCGGCTATATCGGTGACGATGTGGCGCTCTTCGCCGATGAAGGCGTTTATGAGCGACGATTTGCCGGCGTTCGGTCGGCCTACGATTGCGAATTTGGGTATATCCTCCCCCACGTTCTCGTCGGGCTGCGGGTCGGGCATGTCGCGCACTATCTCGTCCAATAGGTCGCCGGTCCCGCTGCCGTTGGCGGCCGACACCTCGAAGGGGTCGCCCAGCCCGAGGCCGTAGAACTCCGGTATGTTGTAGCGCGCGTCGCCGATGTCCTCCTTGTTGGCGACCACTATGACGGGTTTCTTGGAGCGGCGCAGGATGGCGGCCACATGGTCGTCGAGATCGGTGACGCCGTTGGAGGCGTCTACAACGAAGAGGATGACGTCGGCCTCTTCGATGGCGATGTTCACCTGTTTGTTGATTTCCTCCTCGAAGACATCTTCGGAGTTTACCACCCAACCGCCGGTGTCGACGATTGAGAATTCCTGTCCGCACCAGTCCACTTTGCCGTACTGGCGGTCGCGCGTGGTGCCGGCGGTGGGGTCCACGATGGCGCGGCGTGTCTGCGTCAGGCGGTTGAAGAGGGTGGATTTGCCCACGTTGGGGCGTCCTACTATTGCTATCAGTCTGCTCATTTTATGTATCTTGCATGCCTCGCGGGCACACCGTAAAGTTTAGTTTTATTCTATATATCCGAAGGCGCGGAGCTTATTCTCGCGGTTGCGCCAGTCTTTCTCCACCTTCACGAAGAGTTCGAGGTAGATTTTCTTGTCGAAGAAGCGTTCGAGGTCTTCGCGTGCTTCGATGCCGACGCGTTTGATTTTCTCGCCTCCCTTGCCTATGAGGATGCCTTTCTGCGAGTCGCGTTCCACGTAGATGACGGCCATGATGTGGATGGCACGTTCCTTTTCCTCGAATTTCTCGACCAGCACTTCGGTGCTGTATGGGATTTCCTTGTCGTAGTTCAGCAGGAGTTTTTCGCGGATTATCTCGGTGACGAAGAATCGGGCCGGTTTGTCGGTGAGGGCGTCCTTGCCGAAGAAAGGGGGCGACGGGGGCAGCAACTCAACGATGCGGGCCTTGAGGTTGTCTATGTTGAAATGCTCGGTGGCCGATGTCGGGAAAATCTCGGCGTTCGGGAGGCGCCGGTGCCAGCGGTCAACTATCTTTTCGAGGTCGTCGTTCCCCTTAAGTAGGTCTATCTTGTTGATAACCAGCAGTACTGGCACTTTCTCCTTGGCCACGCGATCCAGGAAGTCCTTGTTTTTCTCCGGATCTTCCACCACGTCGGTGACGTATAGGAGGATGTCGGCGTCGGTGAGGGCGCCTTCGGAGAACTCGAGCATTGATTCCTGGAGTTTATATTTGGGTTTGAGCACGCCCGGGGTGTCGGAATATACTATTTGGTATTCCGGGGTGTTGACGATGCCCATGATGCGGTGGCGTGTGGTCTGCGCCTTTGAGGTGATGATGGAGATACGTTCCCCCACGAGGTCGTTCATCAGTGTTGACTTGCCTACATTGGGGTTACCTACGATATTTACGAAACCGGCGCGGTGCGGCGTTGCGGGAGTAATTTCTTCAGCCATAATTAATAAGTTTAAAAGTCGGCGGGGCTATGAGGGCGTCTTCGTGCGCTCTCGCCCCACAGACTAAACGCGGAAGCGGGGGTGAAGGTTTAAGCGGGGCGGGTTGAGAAACGGCCGTGCGGCGGCAAAGGGAAGCCGCCCCACGGTCGTTGTTCCATATCGTCAAGCTTACGCGGTGGGGGAATGGTCCTCTGCGCCGCCGCGGCTTGCTGTCGTTGCTTAGTGGCCTGTCTTAAGCCTCCTTACCCTCTTCTTTGGAAGCCCCTTCCTTTGGGTCGATGGCCCAGATGAGGTACATTGCGCCCCAGGTGAAGCCGGCTCCGAAGGCCGTCATCATTATGCGGTCGCCCTTATGCAGACGGTTTTTGTACTCGTCGAGGCAAAGGGGAATCGATGCCGCCGAGGTGTTGCCGTATTTCTGAATGTTTACGAGCACCTTTTCCGGGGCGAGGTCTATGCGGTTGGAGATGGCTTCGATGATTCGGAGGTTGGCCTGGTGCGGCACCAGCCAGTCCACATCCTCTTCGGTGAGGCGGTTGCGCTTCATCACCGAGATGGTGGAGTACAGCATGTCGCGCACGGCGTTCTTGTAGACCACCCTGCCGTCCTGCCAAACGAAGTGCTGGTGGTTGTCCACGGTTTCGTGGGAGGCGGGGAGCACGCTGCCGCCGGCGGGCATGACGAGGTGGGGGAGGCCTGAGCCGTCGATGTGGAACTCACCGTCTATGATACCCACCGGTTCGTCGGTAGGCTCTACGAGTACCGCTCCGGCGGCGTCGCCGAAGAGGGGGCAGGTGGCGCGGTCGGTATAGTCGGTCATTGAAGACATCATTTCGGCGGCCACGACGATGACCTTTTTATAGAGGCCGGAGACAATGTATGCCTTGGCGGCCTGGAGAGTCACCAGGAATCCGGCGCAGGCGCCCTGTATGTCGTAGGCGTAGGCGGTGTGGTCCATACCGCAACGGTGTGCGATGACAGAGGCGGTTGAGGGGAAGCGGTAGTCGGGGTTCGATGTGGCGCAGATGAGGAGGTCTATTTCCTCCGGTTTTGTGCCCGTTTCCGCCAGGAGTTTCTTCACTGCCTGTTCGCCGAGGTAGCTTGAGCCTTCACCCTCTTTCTTGAGGATATGGCGCTCCTTGATGCCGACGCGCGAGGTTATCCACTCGTCGTTGGTGTCCACCATTTCGGAGAGCATCTCGTTGTCGAGGATGTCGTCGGGGACATAGGATGCGATACCACTGATTTTCGCGTTCATAATTAGCGAGCTGTGTGTTGAAAGTATAACAGATTGTAAAACAAGGGGGCAACGCCACAGTGACGTTGCCTGCGGACCCGCGGCGTGCGGCAGGGGCAGCTGTATGCGCCGACGCTCTTCACCGCGTTATGGGCCGTGTGCCGGAACCGTGGTTCGCTGGCACTGCGGCCTCGGTGAAGAGCTGTCGTGGCGTCAGACTCTGCGGCGGCTTGCCGGGCTGCCGTTTCCGGCAACACGGATTAGTCCAGATCCTTCTCGATAGCCATTTTGCCGCGATAGTAGCCGCATTCGCCACAAACCGTGTGGTAAATGTGCCATGCGCCGCAATTGGGGCAGATTGCGAGTGTCGGGATCAGAGCCTTGTCGTGTGTACGACGTTTTGCCGTGCGGGTATGCGATTGTCTGCGTTTAGGATGTGCCATTTTTATTTAGCTTTTAATTGTTATTTTTGTTCGTTTATTTTACTGCGGGAAGTCGCGTGTGCGCCGCATGGTGGCGCCGGCGCGGGTCCCTATATATTAATAATGTGTGGCGCACGGCGTGCGTGTGCCTCCATATTACTGTTTAGCGCTCAGGAAACGGGTCCGTCTTCCTCCTGTGTCGGGTCATCGTCATCGCTGTCGGCGCCGAGGCTGCGGAGGCGTTCGGCCATTTCGGGGTTACAGCGGCCCGGGGCGTGGTGTTTCTGCAGCGGGATGCAGAGCATCAGCGTGGTGTAGATGACAGGCTCCACGTCGAGGATTGTCTGGCGCTCGGGGAGCACCAGGATGTTGTCGGCCGAGTCGTCGAACTCCAGGCCGTAGCGCACCTGAAGGTCGTAGGTGGTGTCCACCGGAATCTCCAGCGGGTCGAGACAACGGTCGCAGGGCACGGCGAGACTGCCTTTGCATACGAATCGCAGCGAGAAGATATCGCCGCGGCGGCGTATGTGCAGCGTCACCTGCACGTCACAGTGCAACACGTCACAGTTTTCCATGTCGGAAAACAATGTGGTGTCGCACGTAAAGACGCGCTCATGCTCCCCCTCGGAGAGCGAAGCGAGTCTAACCTCATATTGCGAAGAACTTCCCAATTTCAAGTCGGTTTTAAAAAAGTGCCACAAAGTTAGTCAGAATCTGTGTATCTACCAACGATTTGAGGAAATTTTTTAATTGCGGGGTGTTAAAAAAGACGAAAAACGGGGTTTGCGGGGCGCATAAAAAAGGGAATAAGGGCGGAAAAGGGGATATGGCGGAAAAACATGTTATAAAACATATTGATTTGAGGAACGCGGTTGGTGAAAATTTTGTACTTTTGTGCAACCTATTAAATCAAAGACTCTATATGGCAAAAGTAAAAGGAGCAATTACCGTGAATAAAGAGCGATGCAAAGGGTGCAACCTTTGCGTCGTGGCCTGCCCTACGGGCACACTGGCGCTACAGCCTAACGAAGTAAACGACCGCGGATACCACTTCGCATACATGGCGAATCCGGACAAATGCACCGGATGCTGCTCATGCGCATGGGTATGCCCGGACGCCTGCATCGAGGTGTACCGCGTCAAGGTGGAAGCCTGAAGGTCCCTTTCACATCCAGCCCCGCTCTAACATCAATTCTTTTCTTTTGAAAAACCGATTCTCCCGGGGCGTTTAAACAACATTTTTCAACTACCAACATTTTACCCGTAAAAAGACAAATCTCACTAATATGGAAGAGGTAAGACTCATGAAGGGGAACGAGGCCATTGCCCACGCAGCTATCCGCTACGGTTTCGACGGATACTTCGGATACCCTATCACCCCCCAGTCAGAAGTACTCGAAACGCTTGAAGAGCTAATGCCCTGGGAAACCACTGGCATGACAGTGCTCCAGGCTGAAAGCGAAGTGGCCGCCATCAACATGGTATACGGCGGCGCCGCCTCAGGCAAGGCGGTTATGACTTCATCCTCGTCGCCCGGCGTTTCCCTCAAGCAGGAAGGCATCTCCTACATAGCAGCCGCATCGCTGCCCGCTCTCATCCTCAACGTAATGCGCGGAGGCCCCGGCCTCGGCACCATCCAGCCCTCGCAGGCCGACTATTTCCAGGCTACCAAAGGCGGCGGCCACGGCGACTACCACCTCATAGTGCTCGCCCCCTCCACCGTTCAGGAAATGGTTGACTTCGTAGGCCTCGGAATGGACCTCGCATTCAAATACACCAACCCCTCGATGATCCTCGCCGACGGTATCGTAGGCCAGATGATGGAAAAAGTGGTCCTCCCCGAGCAGCGTCCGCGCCGCACCGAAGAGGAAATCCGCAAGCAGTGCCCCTGGGCTGCCGACGGACGTAAAGGCGGTCGCAAACGCAACGTCATCACTTCGCTGGAACTCGAATCCTCCAAGATGGAAGTCATCAACGAAGCCCTCCAGGCACGCTACCGCGAAATAGAAAAGAACGAGACACGCTGGGAAGAAATCGGCGTAGAAGACGCCGACTACCTGATCGTAGCCTTCGGTACAGTGGCCCGTATCTGCGCCAAAGCACAGGAACTCGCCGCCGAAAAGGGCATCAAGGTAGGCATCGTCCGCCCCATCACACTGTGGCCCTTCCCCACCGAGGCTATCAATAAAGCAGCCCAGGGTAAGAAAGGCATCCTCTGCGTAGAGCTCAACGCCGGGCAGATGATAGAAGACGTGCGCCTCGCCGTCCACGACTCCCTCCCCGTAGAACACTTCGGCCGCATGGGCGGTATCATCCCCAGCCCCGACGAAGTGCTCGTGGCACTCGAGAACAAAATCATCAACAAGTAAGAACCGCTAACCTCACTGGAAATAAATGGAAACCAACGATATAATCTGTCCGGAGAACAAGGTCTACGCAGCACCTGAGCTCCTTGAACAAGTCCACATGCACTATTGCCCCGGATGCAGCCACGGCGTTATCCATAAACTCGTGGCAGAGGTAATAGCCGAAATGGGCCTCACCGAAAAAACAATTGGCGTCTCGCCGGTAGGTTGCGCCGTCTTCGCATACAACTACATCGATGTAGACTGGGTGGAAGCCGCACACGGCCGCGCTCCCGCCGTAGCCACAGCTATCAGCCGCCTGTGGCCGGAAAACGTGCTCTTTACATACCAGGGCGACGGAGACATGTCGGCCATCGGTACCGCAGAATCCATCCACGCCGCCAACCGCGGTGAAAACATCGTGATGATTTTCGTCAACAACGCCATCTACGGTATGACCGGCGGCCAGATGGCCCCGACCACCCTCGTAGGCCAGAAGACAGCCACCACCCCCTACGGGCGCCGCATCGACCTGAACGGACACCCCCTCGAAATCACAAACCTCATGGCCATCCTTGACGGTACCTGCTACGTGACACGCCAGGCAGTGCACACCCCCGCCGCCGTGCGCAAGACCAAAGCCGCCCTCAAGAAAGCCTTCGAAAACGCCGTCGCCAAGAAAGGTACCAGCGTAGTAGAAGTAGTGGCAACCTGCAACTCGGGCTGGAAACTCTCCCCCGAAAAAGCAAACGAATGGATGGTAGAACACATGTTCGAGAAATATCCCCTCGGAGACCTTAAAAACGAGTAAAACAACAAGAAGACCATGAAACAAGAAATAATCATAGCCGGCTTCGGCGGCCAGGGCGTGCTCTCAATGGGCAAAATCCTCGCTTACTCAGGACTGATGGACGACAAGGAAGTAACATGGATGCCCTCCTACGGACCCGAACAGCGCGGCGGTACAGCAAACGTCACCGTAATCCTCAGCGACGAACGCATCTCATCCCCCGTGCTCGACAAATACGATATAGTAATCGCCCTCAACCAACAGTCGCTCGACAAGTTCGCCCCCAAAGTTAAACCCGGCGGCATCCTTATCTACGACACCAACGGTATCCACAACCGCCCGCAGCGCGACGACATCACCATCTACCCCATCGACGCCATGGAAGCAACACTGGAAATCGGTAACTCCAAGGCCTACAACATGGTGGTAATGGGCGCCCTGCTCGAAGCCATGAGCTACAAGCTCCCGATGGAAAACGTAATCAAGGGTCTGAAGAAATCCCTGCCCGAGCGTCACCACAAACTGATACCTCTCAACGAGAAAGCCATAGAAAAAGGCCGCGAGCTGCTCCTCTAATCAGCCGCCCCCTTTCCCGACTCACAGCGAGACTCCCCCTTCGGGAGCCTCGCTTTTTCACACCCGTCCGCAAATCCGACGTTATTCTATGGGTAGCCGTCCGTCACGTTTGCGACGGCATTCCCGGAGGGGTGGAGCGACTGCCGAAAAGAGGTCTCCGTCCTGAGTCCGGAAGTCGTGCATCACTCCCGTTACCTTGCAATCCGGAGGGAGAGCATAAGGTCTTGTACTGTTCCTGTACTGTTTAGGTGGCCGATATTCCGTTATGGCAAGTAGCCGCAGTCTGAACTATTTTGCCGGGTACAGAAATGCAGACCCGGGAGGGTTGCAGAAAGTGATTTTCAGAAGGGAAAGGCGCAGCATTTTCGGGCTTTCGCACCCGAAGATTTGCAATCAATTGAGCGGCAGCGTGTTCTACGGGCCGCATCTGATAATATGCGATGTCTTGAGGTATTATGCTAAGCATATTAACATTTTGTTTACACGCATATAACATTTATGTAATAAACCGGGAGTAATTTTGCAGCATAAAATCACATTATTATCGAATGAAACGCATCTCGCTGCTTATTCTTGGTACACTCGTTCTTCTCCCTGCATTCGGGCGCGAAATACAAGGTACGGTTATTGATTCGTCGACCGGAGAGGTTCTCATCGGAGTCACTGTCCATGTGAAAGAAGAGGCTAAATCAGGCACAACCACAGGGCTTGACGGGACATTCAAGCTCACTACTGATCTCAAAAATCCAGAACTGATATGTTCATATCCTGGTTATGTAACGCAATTAATATCTGAATCAGGGCATTCACCTCTCACCATCAAGATGACCGAATCCATCGCACAGCTTTCCGAAGTGGTGGTAACGGCGTCGGCAAAAAACACAGAGTCTGGAGCCCGCATGATTGAGCGGAACTCTATGAATGTGGTCAACGTAATTAGTGCCCGCGCTATGGAACTTTCTCCGGACGTCACCGTGGGTAACATCATACAGAAGATGTCTGGAGTCACGACCGAGCGCAATTCGTCGGGCGAAGGTCAATATGCCATCCTCCGGGGCATGGACAAACGTTACAACTATACGTTGGTAAACGGGGTAAAAATACCAAGTCCCGACAACAAAAACCGCTTTGTTCCGCTGGATCTGTTTCCCTCTGAAATACTTGACCGCATAGAGGTATATAAGTCAATGATGCCTAATCTGGAAGGTGACGGAATCGGAGGAGCCGTTAATCTTGTGATGAAGGAAGCCCCGTCACAGCGTATGCTTCATGCCGACATCACTACAGGCTACAACGCGCTTTACTTCAGCCGCGATTTTCTGTCGTTCAACCATGGTGCCATACAACGCAAATCGCCTAACGAGATAAAGGGCACAAGCGGCGACTATGGCGTAACTGATAAAGATTTCAACAATTCCGCCTTGCGTGTGAGAACCGCACGTCCCTGGCCCGACATACTGGCAGGTATCTCTTACGGCGACCGTTTTTTCGACAGTCGGTTTGGATTGATAGCCTCGGTAAGTTATCAGAATCTGAATCGCGGCAAGAACAGCGACTGGTATTACCGTTCAGCCTACATGACTAACGGCGTAGAACGCCGGGAATATTCTGAAAACCGTCAGCGCCTGGCCATACACGGCAAGCTCGACTATGTGATTTCACCTCAGCATAAACTCTCTTGGTATGCGGGATGGCTCACCATGACCAACGAGCAGACCCGACAGGCGCAGGACGACAAAGCCGCATCTGTGCGTATGCGATGGAACCGTCAAGGAATTATCAGCACGACTCTCCAGGGCAACCATCTGTTTTTCAACGACCGGTTCCGGATTGACTGGAAAGGTGTATTTTCCAACGCCACCAACCTTACTCCCGACAACGCTACCGTATACATACAGGGCAACCATCTGGCCACGAGCAAAGCCGCCGTGCGCCGCTGGGAGCATAATTCCGATCGCGACTGGGCCGGATATGTGGATTTCTCATATCGGCCCGGCAACTGGGATTTCTCCATCGGAGGAATGTACCGTGCCAAGAAACGCAACAGTTTTTTCAACGAGTATACGTTCGATTCTGCCACAGGCACGGGGCATGTCCAGGTGTTCGGCCGGGACTGGGACAACCTGGACGGGATACAGATAACGCCACGCGAGTTCGGCAACGTGGGCGATCCTCTCAACTATGACGCCGACGAGAAGGTGGCGGCCGGATACGCAATGGCGAAACTTTCCCTTGAGGACTGGGAATTCATTGCCGGACTGCGCATGGAAAACACCAATCAGGGATATTCATTGAAATTCCCGCGCGACGTGGACCCGACAGGACGTCAGAAATATACCGACTGGTTGCCGAGCCTCCATGTAAAACGCATACTCACCGACCGTATGAACCTGCGCCTGAGCTATGCCCGCTCCATCAACCGTCCGAGTTTCTTCGAGATAGTGCCTTACAGCATCATAAACGAGGAGTATAAGGAAAAGGGAAATCCGGCGCTGAAGCATACCGTGGCCAACAACATCGACCTACGGTGGGAGTTCTTTCCGAAAGCATCCGAACAATTCATGGCCGGCCTCTTCTACAAGCACCTTCAGAATCCTATCGAATATGGACTTATCAACGAGGGACAGGACACCTATTACATGCCCATGAACATGGGCAACGCCAACAATATGGGTGTTGAAATCGACGTGCTGAAATATTTCAGCAAATTCGGTATCAAGGCCAATTATACATACACATATTCGCGCATCACCACCGACAAGCGCACGATGGCCGGAAACGACATAATCACCGTCCGGCAGAGCCGACCGCTTTTCGGTCAAGCTGCTCATGTGGCCAATCTTTCGCTCCTGTTCAAAGACACGAACAAAGGCTGGGACGCACAGATTACAGGAAGTTTCATCAGTCGGCGTCTTGCTCACGTGAGCAACTGGTACCGGAACGATATCTGGGAAAATGATTACTTCCGCATGGAGCTATCGGCCGAGAAGTCATTCAGATGCGGTGTATCGGTATTTCTGAAAGCCACAAATCTTCTCAACCTCCCTATGATAAGGTACTATCAGAAAGGGCCTCATACCGACAGTCTCACGGATGTGGAACGTATAGGCGGCAACGTGGTGGAGCGCAAAGAACGCTATGGACAGACCATCCTCCTTGGAGTGAGATTCAAACTGTAACAATTTCCGAATATAACCATACAATAATAATTTCATGCAGATAAAAAATTTACTATTCGTCGCCATGATTGGCGCAACAATGTCGCTTGCATCATGCAGCAGCGATAACTACGAGCCTGAGAATCCTTCGGCGAATACCGAAGTCACGGACACGGAAATGAAAGTGTCGGGCACCTGGAAGGCCGGTTCTGTAATCAAGCTCGACCGTCACCTTGTTATACCGGAGGGTGAAAGCCTCACAGTAGAGCCGGGAGTCAAGGTGATAGTCTCGACCGACGGTGTAGGCATAAACCACACTCCCGTCGAGATAATCGTGAAGGGCAACCTATATGTGCTGGGAAGCGAGGAGCAGCCCGTACTCTTCACCGTCGAGGAATCCAAACGCACGACATCCAACATATTCGCCGGGCTATGGGGAGGCATCGTAGCCACGGAAACGTGCAAGGAAATGGTGATTGACCATGCCGTAATCGAATACACGGGCGGGCAGGTGATTGAGGGGTCGCCGGCAGCCACAGCCGGAATCTACACAGCCGGAGATGACGCCTATCCTCAGATTACCACAACCAACATCAACGGCAAATACGTGATTACAAACTCCATAATCCGCAACGGATGGAGCGACGGCATCTATCTGATGGGCGGTTCGGCCATCATCTCGGGCAACACCTTTGCGGCCAACGGCTACAGCGGCGCCGAGGCCGTCAATATCAAGGCCGGCGTCAAGGTCGACATAGCCGGCAACATCATGTTCAGCCCCAATACCAACGGACTCAAGCTCTCCTCATCGGGGCAGAGCCAGACTCGTGGCCAGGCCATTGCCAATGCCTATAACAACACCATCATCAACGCCGGATGGCGTCGCGACGGCGAAAAGGGCGGATGCGTATATGTGGAGAAAAACTGTCTGGCCAACGTTGTGAACAACCTGATGGTGAACTGTAAGTTCCGCGCCATGACTCCAAATTACAAGAATCCGAATTCCTCCGATGCCGGATTTGACGACAAGTCGGTAATCGATTATAACATGTATGTATCCGGCTCGCAGAAAAGCCCGATTGTCTATCCCGAAGAAAGCAACGTGGCTTTCGCATACGAAGGCTATAACTACAAGCATAAGAGCTATAATCCCGCAGTCGACGCCCATAGCGTGATAGCAACTGAAATGAATCTCGTGAATCCTAAATTCGTCAATTTCGACATCAATGCCGTCGGTCTGACCGATTATGTCTATAATTCCGACTGGGACTTCCATCTGTCGCCGGACTCCCCTGCCCTCGGAGCCACCTCGGCCAAGGTGATTCCTTGTTTTGCAAACGGTCTCGAAATCAACGGCAAATTATATCAGTCTCCCGCACTTGAACCTCATTACGGTGCATTCGGTGCCAAATGACAATGACCATGATACGCAAAATATTAGCATCCCTGCTTCTGGTGCTTCCCACAGCCTGGAACGCAAGCGCGCAGACAACCGCAACGGAACTGAAAGGAGATGTCAAGCTGATGATCGGCAACGACCTTGGCCGAAACGGATATTACGAACAGAAACCGATAGCCGCCCTGATGGGCAATGTGGCCGAAGCATTGGGTCCGGATGCCTTTCTCGCACTCGGCGACACCCATCACTACATAGGCGTCCAATCGGTGAACGACCCTTTGTGGACCACCAATTACGAGCTGATCTACTCCCATCCGGAACTTCAGGTGGAATGGTGTCCGATTCTGGGCAACCATGAATATTGCGGCAATACGCAGGCGGTGATAGATTATTCCGCCATCAGCCGCCGGTGGGAGATGCCTTCTCGCTACTATACCCGTATATTTGACCACGATGGCACTCGTGTCAAAGTCGTTTTCATCGACACCACGCCGATAATCGACAAATACCATTCGAATCCCACCGAATACCCCGATGCCTGCCGGCAGGATGTAGATGCGCAGCTGCAATGGCTCGACAACGAGCTAAGCCGTGACGACAATGTCGACTGGACCATCGTGGCAGGCCACCATCCTGTCTATGCCCAGACGCCCAAGCAAAGCAGCGAACGCGATGATATGCAGCGGAAAGTGGACCCGATATTGCGTAAACACAAAGCAGATATGTACGTATGCGGACATATCCACAACTTCCAGCATATCCGCAAGAACAGCATCGATTATGTGGTCAACACGTCCGGTTCGCTCTCCCGCCCGGATGTGACGGCCGTCGATGGTACGGTGTTCAGTAGCGGCGTCCCCGGCTTTTCCGTAATCACCGCCACTCCTGCGGTCCTCACGCTGTCGATGGTCGACAGCACTGGAAATGTAATCCATCAGGTTACACGCACCAAATAAGAATCCAAATCACCTTTCAATCACGGGCCGGCAAGCGATGTCGACCCGTGATTTTTAACAAATGCTTTACATTTTGGACTTAATAATGAAATCATAATGCCTGAAATTTGCAGCGTAAAAACAACGACATGAGAACATGATGAAAAAGCTACTCTATTTGTGGACGCATTGATGTGGTCATCCTTATCCCGAACTCGCGTTCATTGGAATGGATTGTCCTTGGGGGACGGCTTGACTATAGGAATTGAAACCAATCGTGATTAGTGGCCGCGTAAAATTATCTACGCGGCACGTTAACTAACGTGTTAAAGCTTTACCTTTCACAATAAAGCGCTGAAACATCGCGTTATATAGGTATGAGAGAGCTATTGGCACTGTTTTTAACAGTGGTGGCCATACTTTCGGCCGGTGCCCAGAGTATCGATTTTGACGCCATCATGCGGAGCGCCAACGAGGCGTCGCGCCAGAAGGCAGCCGCGGCTTCGCAGACTTTCGACGGCATTATCTCTTCGATGAACTCGACTCTCTCGTTAGAGCAACAGTCCACTTCTTCCACTATTTCGGGAGTGGCAGACGCCATGCGCTCCATATCGTCGGGCGGAACGGCACAGACGGCACAGGGCGACGACGGTTTCTACACCGGCGATATCAATTATTCCACCTACGGCAGCGATACGCGTCAGGAGATAGCCACACAGAACGCTACCACGCGCCGCAATCCCTTCAAGATGGGGGACTATACCGTCGACGGCACTTTCGCAACTCCCGGCGGCCGCCAATACATACACATCGGAGGGGAAGGCGGAGGTTACTCGGGCCGCTTCCGCCTGCCGGTGCGCGGCCGCGTCACTTCGGGCTACGGCTACCGGCCTCAGTTCGGGCGTATGCACCGCGGCATAGACCTGGCGCTCAACACCGGCGACACGGTGCGTTCCTCCTACGACGGTCGAGTAGTGCTCATCAGCAACGACCCTGACGGCTACGGCCGCTACGTGAAGGTGAAACACTCCAACGGTATGGAGACGCTTTACGCTCACCTTTCGGAGCCGCTGGTTGTATCCGGCCAGCAGGTACGTGCCGGGCAGCCGCTCGGCCTCGGTGGTGCTACGGGCAACGCTACGGGGCCGCATCTCCACTTCGAAACCCGCGTCAACGGCACGGCGGTAGACCCGTCGGCCTATTTCGATTTCGGCACGGGCCGTGCGCGTCAGGACGCCCGCTCACCCATCAACGACGGCGGTCGCACCAAGAGCAATCAGCAACAGCCGTCCAGGAAGGAGGGGAAGAAGAGCGAATCGCGCAAGCAGCCGTCGGCACAGCAACCCAAGATGAGCCGTCCGCGCCTCAAGGTTGAGACCATCGCCTCGGCCGGTAATCGTAACAACGGCGGCAAACCGCGTCCCGGCACTTACCAGGTGCGCCGCGGCGACACGCTGGCCGGCATCGCCCGCAACTACGGTATGAGCGTTGGGGAAATCTGCCGGCTCAACAAGATGTCGAAGTACACCCCGATGTATCCCGGCAAAATCCTCCGTCTGAAATAACCCCCCTCTGAATGCTATTATTCAACATTTGTTGAGAAAAATTAAAAATTTTTCCACTAACTTTGTCACAATTTTAGGATTGTTGCGTCTTTAGTTTGTAACCCTTCATTAAACAACGTTGAATATGAAGCATGTCTACCCGATAATAGCATTTGCGACCGCTTCTGCCATAGCATTTCCAGCTACCGCACAGACCGAGATTGCTGACAGTGTGCCCTCTACCGAACTGCAAGAAGTCGTGGTGGAGGGAGTAACGCGCCGCATAGTGAAATTCGGCACCGAATATACCCCCGACAAGAAAGTGAAAAAAGCGGCCACCGACGCCACGCGCCTGCTCCAGTTGATGCAACTGCCGCAGCTGAAAGTATCGCCCGTCAGCGGCGACATAAAGACCCTGTCGGGCAAGGGAGTGTCGATGTTCATAGACTTTGTACCCGCCACCAAGGAGGAACTCGAGGGAATGCGAACCGACGACGTGCTGCGTATCGAAATCCTTGACTTCCCCGACGACCCGCGCTTCAACGGCGCCGACCACGTCATAAACTTCATCATGCGCCGCTATGAATGGGGCGGCTATACCAAGCTTACCGGACGTGGCGGAGTTTTCGGCACAGACTACGGCGCAGGTGACATCTACTCCAAATTCGTGCGTCGGCGCTGGCAGTTCGACGCCTCCGCCAGCGCTACCGGACTTCACAACGACGACCAGTGGACTGACAGCCGCGAAACCTACCGCGACGTCGATTTTGGCGGTGTACATTATCCCGAAATAGTGCGTACCTCCGACTCGGGTCGCGACAACCTCACGCGCAGCAACAACCAGTACTTCTCGCTGCGTGCCCTATATAGGTCCGACAATATCCTGGTGCAGCACATAGCATGGCTTTCGAGAAACGAGACGCCTTACGAACGCATGGCCTCCCACGTTTCGTTCATGCCCGAAAACGTTGCGCCGTCAGAGGCGCTGACGCGCAACAGTTCCCTCTCCTTCAATCCCGGAGTGAGCGGTTATTACCGTTTCATCCTCCCCAAAGGGAACACCCTCAACGTCAGCTGGAATTTCTCGTACGGCGCAAACAAGAATTATTCCCGCTACACATTGGGCGACCTCGACCCCATCGTCAACAATAACCGCGAGAAGGTGTACAACCCGACTGCCAACATCTCGTACTCCAAGAATCTGGGTCACGACAACACGTTCCGCACCGCGCTGATGACCTTCAACTCCATCTACGACACGCGCTACTTCGGCTCGCAGACCGACCGGCAGAAACTCCTGTCGAGCGAGAATATGCTCTTCCTGGAATACATGCAGAACTGGGGCTTCGGCCTGAGCCTCTATTCGCGTGTGGGAATGTCATACGTCATCGGGCGCGTAAACAGCAAGACCACCCTGGAGCAGTGGAACCCGCGCCTCGGCGCACAGTTGCAGTGGAAAATCAATAACCACCATTCCGCCTCCATCGAGGGCTGGTGGGGAAATTCCCATCCGCAGCCCTCCACATCGAGCACCGCCCTTGTACAGACCGACGAGCTGATGTGGCTGCAAGGCAACCCCGACCTCAAAAATACCCTGTTCCAACAGACAACCGCCTCCTACACATATATCCCCAACAACCTGCTGAGCTTCTCCACACAGATAGAATACGAGCGCAACGGCAGCAAGCAGGCCTATGATTTCTACACTCTTCCGGGATACGACGGCCTCGTGCGCAGCAGCATAAACAGCGGCACGGCGCACCGACTCGAAGCCTTCGTGGGCGCCAACGCCACGTTGCTCAACGGTTCACTTGTGTTCGGCGCGCAGGGAACGTTCCACCGCGCCATCCTGACCGGTACCGATGCCATCGCCTCCTCATGGTTTACGGGCACGTTCCAGGCAGGTTGCATGGTGGGTAACTTCAATGCCAACGTCTTTTACGAAACGCCGTCGCGGCAGCTCAACGCCTGGACCAACGGCTCCATCTACAAGGATAAATGCTCCTACGGCCTGAACGTGGGCTATTCCGTGGGCAACTTCAAGGGCCACCTGGGGTTCTACAACTGGTTTGACGGCGACGCCTTCACTTCGCGCCGGTTCGCCTCGCCGCGCTATAGCATCGACAGTCGCCAGTGGTCGCAGAACTGCTCGCGGATGCTGCGGCTGACGCTCACCTACACCATCCCCTACGGCAAGAAAGTGGAATACAACAACGAACTCTGGCAGCAGCAAGGCGCCGGAAGCGCCATCCTGAAGTAAGCTCTCCCGACACTCCCCCAACGACAAAACCTCACCCAAAACATACGTTCAGAAAAAGAGTCTGCCCGCGCGTCGCAGACTCTTTTTTGCCAATCCGGAAAAAGTCATTATCTTTGTGGCGCAATATCCAAGGAATTATGAAGAGAATAAAGTTACGCACCATCGGAGTGTTTTCTACCCTTTGCGGCGTAGTGCTCGGAATTTTGGGATTTTCAGGCTGCAAGCAGCATAAGACGGCAGTGCGCCAGCCAGCTGAACCCGAAGAGCTGCCCGGCATGATGGTAATGTACGGTCCCCGGCCCGCACAGTACCAGAAAATAGAAGTGCAGCAGCCCGACTCTACCGACAACGGCCAGGACGCAGCGACAAGCGCCGAAACCGAGCGCTAATCCGCCACGGCCACACTCCCTTCATCCCGACCGCAGGACACGCCAAGAGTCGTGTCCCGGTTTTCTGTTTGCTTACTGCGAGGAGGTTTGTGACGGGTTTGTGCTGCTTTAAGGTCCTTAAAGTCCCCGCTGCCTCTATTGCACTCTATTGCCGGGTTAAGGCGCCATCATGTGCCGGTATCAAAAAATCCCGGTATTTTTCATCATTGTTGAAAAATAATTGCTATATTTGCGGCATGAACCAAACTCTTTAACTTATGAAACAAATTTACGCCTTACTCCTGATTGCCGGCACCGTAGCCACGGCCATGGCATCCCGGGCGGAAAACCGCCAGTCCGTAACCCTTCACCGCGCTCCCGCCACGGCCATCAGCGTCGCCGAAACGCCCGCCAAGATGCCCGCGCGGCAGACTCCCGGAAAGATGGTCATCTCCGACCTCGAAAAGCAGGTCTACGGCCGCTATACTTGCGAATACTATTCCCCCGTTCCCGACGAGAACAACGTCCCTTACGGCTGGTGCCAGGAACAGCCGCTGATGGTAGAAGACTTCCTTGGCGAAAGCGGAGACGTCAACATCGGATACCTCTTCCTGCAATCCGCCATCCTCAAAGGGAAAGTGGACATGGAGAACGGCACACTTACCATCCCGTCGCGCAAAGCAATAACATATTACGAAGACCCGGATGACTACGATGACCCCGGAAAACCGGTCTACTTCGTGACCGTAGACGTCGTGAACGGCAAATATGCCGCCAACTACGACCGTCCGCTGGTATGCCGGTTCGAGCTCCACAACGGCATCATCACCAAAATGACCACCGACGACACCTGGGGGTATGTAGTTCAGGACAACGACGGCAACGACATCGGCTGGTTCGAGATAGCACAGAACTCCAGTTTCTACCTCGGCCACGGCGAGATGGAATACACCGTCGGCGGCCAGACGCAGGCCACCGTCATCCACGCACAGAGCAACGGCACCAAGGCATGGGTCTACAACGCCTTCCGCACCGGCTGGGAAACACCCATCGAAATCACCGTCAACGACCCCGCCAAGACCGCGCAGATTGTGCATCAGTCGTTCCTATCGGGCGAGGACCGCTACTTCTTCACCAACGCCGACCACGCCACCGAAGTGAACGGCATTATCCGCGACGTGGACTGGGATCTCGACAAACGTGACCCGAACCCCAACTCCGTGCTCGACTTCGGCAACATGAGCGTATGTAAAGAGGGTAGCCCGGAGAGCATCGCCGACTTCGACAACGTCCGCTTCTACTTTAAGGAAGACGTCAGCGAAGACCACACCACGGCCATCCGCGACATAGAAGTCGCCGACGTCCTCGACGCCACGGTGCCGGTAGAATACTACAACCTGCAGGGCGTGCGCGTAGCCAACCCCGGCAAGGGCCTCTACATCCGCCGTCAGGGCATCCGCGCCGAAAAGGTAATCCTCCGCTAACGCGACATACTCCGCAATAAAAGGCATCTGCTTCCGACTATTCCAAAGCAGATGCCTTTTATGGACATAGCACAAACTGTAAATTTGAAAGTTGAATAAACAGCATTCAGATTGCGGAGTTTGCGATTTTTTGCTATCTTTGCGGATATTTCTATCCTTTAAACTTATCCAGGCATGAAAAAACTCTTTATTTTGCTCATGGGACTGCTCATTGCGGGTAGCTCTCTCTCCACCGCTACGGCACGGACGGCACACAAAAAGAACAAGGCAAAGACTACGCGTGCCAAAGCGGCGGCAAAACCACGGGGGTACGCCCATCTGGCTCTCGACCCGTGGGTAATCCTGCATCCGGTCACCGCCGCCGGTCTTGGTCTGAAAGGGAATGTGAAGACCATAACCAGCATCGTGCCGGTTTTCGACGGACAATTTGAGAATGAAGAGGGAGCATCACTTAAGCTTACTTTTGCACCCGATGGTCGCATCATGGAATATTATGACTACGACTTCGGCGATGCCTGCGGTCACGAAAAAGTCAACTTCACTTACGATGACCGCGGACGTGTAGTGGCCGCTACAATCGACTTTATGACCGCAACACAGGATCCATGGATTGACAATCAGAATGTAATAACCGACTACTCATACACTTACAAAGACGGGCGGCTCACAAACATAACCGAGCATACGCGCATAGTGTGGGAAAAACCGGTGAATTGGCCCGTATATCATTTCACCGTCAGCTATACTCCGGAAGGACAACTCAGTAAAGTGCAATGCGTGGAGCAACCGAAAGTAAGCATCGAATATCGCGGCGACACTGAACGCACCAAAACCCATTACAACGATGCGCGGTTTACCGGTACGTGGGGCGAAAGCCAATGGAAATATTATGCCGCCTCCAATTTCGGCAAAGTCTATTGGATATGGCTTCCGGAGCCTACGGCAGAAGAGACTGCGAATGCCACGTTCGAGAGAGACCGTTACGGCAACTGGACCAAATTTTACCGGCCGGTTTCATACGATGGTTATAGCGGTTACGAAGGCTGGTTCCGCCGCTTCACCTATTATGAACCCGAAATTCGGATTTAGATAAAAGTCTGAAAGATACGGCTTGTAATGCGTCGGCATCTGCTGCCGGTATGCTCGTTTCGCAAGGTTCGCGAGGCGATTCCTGCGTATAGTCGAATGCTGTGGAGCTAAAATGCATAGAACATTGTCCCGAAAGACTTCACCAGCCAACACATTTCGCTAAAAGTCACCTCCGGATTAGTTCATTCACCGTTCGCAAACCTATACATATTAACAATTTCATCAATCTGCTTGCGGATTAATTTTAAAATTGAGACAGGATAAAGCACTATGAGTTCCGGACCGAAAGAAGTGAGTTCGCGAATCAGTTCATAGTTTTCCCTACATACTGTCTTAAAGAATGAACCACCTGATAGATTATCGAATTGCGTGCGTAACTTGGTCTCATTCTCGCCCTTGAGATGCACCTGCGATCCGTGTAGAGGTTTAGTCAAGATATAATCCTTTGATTTATCTGATGCCCAAAAGATGATTTCTTGTAAAGGGGAATCTTCTTTGTATGTCACTCCTATTATTTCCTCAAACCGGTCGGCCAAATCTTCGACAGGAGCAATATAAGAGTACTGTTCGTTGGGCTGGAAATCATCTATACGGTCAATGGCGAATGTCAGGATACGGCCGGTATCGCAGGCGCCGGAGATAAGGAACCAACGGTTGTTATATTCCTTGATTAAGTATGGGCAGATGTCGGTTTTTCTGATTTGGGTGTTGGTGAATGTATGATAACTGAGTGTAATGGGCACTCTGTCACGGATTACAGTGAAGAGATGGGCTATCATAGTGGAGTTCGACAGCATGTTTTTTGACATCGATATAATCGGGTCATGCTCTTCAAGATTCAGACGGGATTTTAAATCGTTGAGCCAGTCAAAATTATCAAGCCCCTCAAAACTACCCAGGGTTTCGAGGGCCGTCGATAATACCGTTTTTTCATCTTCAGTGAGTTTGGACTTGAAAATGGAGAACGTCGGATCGGCATACCTTATGCAACGTTTCCTATAAGGGCGGCCGTTTTTGTCGGGAGCATCGACCCAGTATTCTTCAATCTCGACATCAAAGGGACTGTCAAATTCGAGATAGTTGATGTCTTTCTCGACACACCTTTTTGAAACCGGTTCTTGACCGAAATCGGGGAGGTGCTCCGCGAGATAGTCAGTAATATCCTGGATGGAATATGAACGATACCTGTTGGCAAGAAGTTTGTCAATCAAGGCATATCGAGTCATTGCATTTTTGTTAACCGGCATTGCTTTCGTATCATTTAGTTGCTAAGATTAATTATTTAATGTTGGAATTACTTCGTTGATGCGATCAGTATCCATAAGAGAAATTATTAAATCTAACATTCTGGGGATAAATAAGGTAAGAGTTTCTATATTTAATGACATTCCTTTGCTTCGTAATTTTACATCATCTCCATGTGCAATAGCATTCCTAATGGATCGAATATCATTCCAATCTGTATCCTCTACCTGATTTTTCCCTAATCGGAATAAAATCAAGGCACATATTGCAAAATTTAGACTTTTGTCCTTGCAATATTTTTCGTGACAACTACTTGGTGTAAATTTGGGCTTATAATTCCAATCATCGTCACTGTTAGAACTCATAGCGCATTTTGATTTCCCTGATATGACCAAATACTTAGAACCTCGGACAACAAGCGTAAAATTATTTTTATAATTAACAAAATTGATATCCTGTTTTATCTGTTCAAATATATTGAAAATATTTAAATAAATCAATTTGAGAATATCTACATCTAATGCATTGTTCTGAGACAGTTGTCTCACTGTTTGCGAAACACTTTGAATTGCAGATGCTAATTCTGGACTTATAAATGAATTTGCCCTTGTGGATAAATGAACAAGTTGATCGAGTTTTTCATTAAGAGATATTAAAACATTAGCTCTATCAATCGCTGTTATAAGAGTATTTATCATCTTAGAAATTACTTCTATAGTAATTTCTTTTCCATTATAAATTTCAGGTTTCTCTTTCAGAATAAATCCGTCGGCATAACCATCCCGTAACATAAGGATATTTTCAATTCTGCTTGTTGCGGTAAATATTATTACCTGTCTTCCGAAGGAATTCATAGGCGCTTTATACGATCCTTTTAAAACATTGGATAAGACCTTATAGCCGCTGATTTGTTTCATGTCACCTATTATTTCAGAATCAGCATCTTCCATAAGACGAAAGTCGAGTATTATGACATGTGGATTAAATTCAGAGATTTCGTTTAGAATTTTCTTCTCAATCTCCGGGAATTCTAATTTGTTGAAATCTTTTCCGATACACCTAATTTCTATGTTTGTATTATTAACAAATAGATTCTTAAAGAAAAGATGCCATCCTTTTTTATCATCAATCAATAGGATTTTGGAATTTGGAATATTTTGAATGCGCACCTTTAAGTGTTCAGTGATATTTTTATTCGATACCTTATTAATTTTTTGTAAGGTAATCAGATAATCAAAGTAAAGATGGCTTGTTAAAGCTGATGTATTTTCCTGAAACCCCATAAATGAATTCCATTTGAATAAGCACCACTCATTTGTCAATGAATGCGTTGACTTTAAAGATGATGGCATTTTAAGGCCAAGATTATCCAAAAAGTATTTGTACTCTTTTATTTCTATTAAATCACGCTTAGGCAAAGTAAAAGAGGAAACCAATTTTTTGTTAAATCTCGTATAATAAAAACCTGGAATCTTCAATATATTAGGATAATCATAATGCAAGAGGAATCCAGATTCAGTTTCGTTACCCATCAAAACAATATCAATGTCATTTCTATTGTTCCGGATATAACTCATCAGGATACGCAAGGCCAAGGTAACACCATCATATGCTAATGAATTGTTCATATTTAGAACTGTAGGGATAAAAAATACCATAGGTTCTTTTAGATAAGGAAGTGACGATAAATCAGCAGTTATTTCATTATCCAAAGTAAGTATGGCATCAACCCCCCATTCACTTGTGTGTATAGAAGAAATTATATCCGTATCAAAGGAAATCAAATATTTCATATTACTTAAAGTTTTGAATGTTATGATCTATTATAGTGATTAAGTTCGCTCCTGTTATTTGTTCAAGTTCATTAATATCTGAAATAATTTTGTCACCGATGTCTTTCATGTTTATTTTTCTAAAAGTTTGATTAATCATTCTGAGTACATCGCCTTTAAGATCATCTATAATTCCATTAGGATCAGTATTGATTAGAAACTTTCTTGAAAACTCATTTTGGAATTGTAGCAAAGCATTGAGTTTATATCTTTTCCCCCATAAGAGAACATCTACATTATATCTGCCGCTGTTCTTATAATCCTCAAGAAATAGAGGAAGGTTCTCATACATTAGGTCTGCATTTATATTAATCTCTCCGTTGCTTTTATTGCTATTTTCAAGACCACCACTAAAAATAACGACTGGAACATCTAAGGATGTAAGCAACTTCCTGATAGTATCAAAAGTTATGTTTTTATCCTCAAAAATATAACTTTTATGGAAAATAACATAGTCCGGATTTTCTATTGAATCAATGATGCAGTCATCCACTGGTTTACCAGGGATTAATACTATCGTTTTGAACGTAATCAAGTCCGAGTAATTCTTTAATTTTTCTGAGTTGTCTTTACGACGTTGAGCCCTATCATCATATATATATATCATTGTCTGTAAATTTTAAAACGATATTTCACTCCTCCAGTTTCATTATGTGAAGAAAACACATCACAATCAGATAATATTCCATCTGACAACTTGACTTTTTCATCCAAAGCATTTACAGTTATGGAACCATGCCGGTGTCCTTCAGTAACAAAATCGCCCTCCATCGAAAAGTCACATACTGAAAAGAGCCTTTTTCTAAGATTTGCTAAATCACCGGAAGGGTGTTCTAATTTCTCGATATTATTAAAATAGCTTCCGATATGGTAAATTTCTAAAATATAGTAATCATCAGAACTAATCAAGTCTATAGCGACTTTTGAACTCAAAGTTTTATGCTTTGTAATCCAGCTGCAAATTATATTTAAGCCACTTAATAAACCAATAACGTCACAATAAACATTTAAATCGTACCCGATATCATCAAACTGAGGCTGGAATATTACTTCAAAATCTTTTGGAATAGCTGCTGTAATACGATTCCATATTAATTCACTGAATCTATCATCCGTGTTTAGATCCGTTCTAAACTCAATAGTTGCTTTAAACATTCTTATATAATCCTTAAACTGCCGCCCATTTTTAAGTTTAAGGCAATCAATAGGAGTCGAGGGATGCTCATGACTTAAGTCTATAATTGAGTGCCATCCTTCGCGTATATACTCAAATTTAGTATTCGTCCATGTATATACATCTTTTCTAGAATTTAAAAAATTTATAAAATTCCAGATCTGGGTATAAGTTTTCTCATTTACTTTGGGACCAGATACTTTGGGATATGCCATATCCTTTAATTTATCCTTTGTAATTTTCTGTCTATCCTTTTGCTGGTCAAGATTAAACGGAGTAGATATATCCCATTTATGAGTATACCATTTAAAATCATCGTCAACTGAGAATAGACGCAAAAATTCTATCATCTTTTGAGGTGAATGATAATATACTAAATCATTTGAAGTATCCTTAAGGGAAGACTTTTTATCGTTTAGCGACTTTGTTAGGCACGATATAAGTTTCTCTGAGAGTTTGGGGTATAAAACCACTTTCCCTGTTATATCAGAGAGAAAATTCAGTCTATCTTCCATTGATACCTCTGTTTCGCTCATAACTCAAAAATTGTTTCGGCATCTTCAATATCACTATCTGTAGGAATGTATATGTCATCCATACTGATTTCATTTTTAGTTTGAACGGCTGTATGGACTTCTTCTTCCTTCTTTTTCCCGAGCTTTTTCTGTTTCGGCTTATTTTTCGATTTTTTCCATGCTTTCACCGCTGCATCGAGCCCCTGGCTTTCCCAAATATCGAGGAGCTTGGCTACATTGGCATCGTCGGCGACAGCATTGCTTGAAAAATTAGCCATCATTAGTTGCATGGCTTTTTTGCGATGAGCCGTAGTAACATTTTTATTCTTTAAAAAGAAGGCAATCATATTCTCTTTAGTAAAATTGAATGTACCACGATTCTCGGGCGCTTCACCTTTCTTCGTTTTATCCCAATCCAAGACTGAATCGGTTGGATCGGCAAGTTGCATAAATAGAGTTAGCTCATCTACAGCGCCTTGAAGCCCTTCTCGTTCCCAAAGTGCTAACATATCATCCGGGGATACTTTCAGATTCTGTATACTGAGACAATGTGAACGTTTCGGTTCAAATTTAGTAATCAGCCAGAAGTTTTTACCTTTGTTGCGACATAAGGTAACAAAGCATTTCGAAAGTTCGTCAGACGAAAAGCAGTCTCCCTTACATAAATTTTCAAGGTTAGGGCATAGCGATTTCTGAGTAGACTTACTTATCGCCAAAGTCTTGTCCATCCCGTTTATTTCGCACTTGCCCACCAATTTGCCTTCGCGTGTAACGGCAAGTGTCACCTTAGTGCCAAACAGCTCCTGGAAATCTGCCATACTGTATGGCTGGACATATACGTATGACTTGGATTTGTCAGTCTCATTGTCCACGAAAACAAGTTGTTGCAACGCATTATAACGTGCTTGCAATTTCTGATAAGCGGGATTATTTTCACCGCGTATCATTCGCAGATAATTGAGTTTACCGCCGACGACATTTTCCATCACCGGTTCGCCTTTCTTTATATAACCTTTTTCATGTTTATATTTAGGATAGAACAACGCGTATGCCTTTGCATAACCTTCTTTCTCCCATATATGCAGAAGCCATCGAAGGTCGCTGATGTATTTTCGCGATACATTTGCTATGGCATTTACGGTCAAGCCAGTTACCTCTTGCCTTGCCCCGGTTTTTTGAAGGCGTGTTTTCTTCTCATTCATCCGGAAGCCCTGTTCCGCTATTATACGCCGAATCTCGGTCCGGAATGTGCTGTCTTCCTGATACACATTATGCATGCTGGAGAACGTCATATCGTCGGCATAACGGCTGTAATGAAGCCCGAAGCGCTTGGCCACGCCTTTCATTTGACGGTCAAGCTTATCGCATATCGCATTTGTCAAAAGAGGAGATGCCGGGGAGCCTTGCGGAAGCACATTGCCCTGGGCATTCTCGTCGCATGCACAACAAACTCCTGCCAGGACATTAGCTATTTCCCGGCTAAAGTTGAACGGACGCAATTGGAGTCGTCTCCATACTCGGGCTTGTGGTATTGACGGAAAAAAATCCTTCAGGTCAATATTGAAAACGTAATTGTGGCCGACGTGCACACTCGCATTGTCCAGTACGGATTTCCCGGAAGTAAATCCCATGGCAGCATCAGAAGGTTCATAACATGCCTTTAACATCACATTAATGCAAGTCAGAATCACATCCAATTGCCGGCATGGCGCTTTGATTTCCCTTAAGCCACCGCTCTTTTTCCTAATATGGAAAATACGGTAACGCTTAGGTGCAATTTTGTCGCTTGAGAAATACTTCAACATGGCTGATGAGATACCATAGCGAACTGAAGGAAACTCATCCCGTTTGATGGAGTTAAGGAGAACCGCCAAATCATCGACAGTCTCCATTGTTTTCAATTGCTCTAATATCTCTAATCTATCCATAATAGTAAAAAGTGGATTTGAAATTGATGAGGTCAATGCTCTTTTCTTTGTTTTTATACTTTTTCTGTTGTTTGATGAGAACAAAACAGTCAACGACTGTAATAAAACATACCGTTGGGTTATCATTCTTTTTTGAAAGAATGACATCCGACACACGTCGGACGCGAGTCAAAATTTGTTTGGCCTCATCAATTTCAAAGTCCTCTTTGTCGTTTGACGCTGCAAAGTTAGCAATAATTTGCGAACTCTTCGTTCGCAGGCTCAATTATTTTTCATTGCTCTTTTTTGCAACACGAAAAATTCTCACTCCTCGGACGGGGTTACGTGGCGGGGAGGGAGCGGATGGTGGTCAGCAGATCGAGGGCGGCGCGGACCGTCGGGACGTCGTTGATTATCATGGAGCGCTTGCCGTTGTTGTCGCGCACCGTTACACGGCGGAAGTTCATCTGCATGTAGGTCACCATGCGCCCGAAGGCGGCCGACTGGTAGTAGGCTTTGTTGTCGCGGCCGGTGAAGTATAGGTACATCTTGCCGCCGCGCAGGTTGATGCGCTCTATGCCCAGGGTGATGGCCAGGCGCCGCAGCGGCACTATGCGTATTAGCTCTTCGGCGGTCTCGGGGATGGGGCCGAAGCGGTCGAGCAGCGAGGCGCGGAAGGTGTCGGTCTGCGTCGGCGTCTCCATGTTGTCGAGTTGCTGGTAGAGGGCTATCCGCTCGCTTTCCGTCGGGACGTAGGCAGCGGGGAGCATCAGCTGCAGGTCGCTCTCTATTAGGCAGTCGCTGACGTATTCGTCCTCCTTGCCGGCCGCGGTGTCGGTGAAGGTGTCTCCGAACTCTTCGGTCTTCAGTTCTATGACGGCTTCCTTTAGGATTCGTTGGTATGTTTCGTATCCGAGGTCGGCGATGAATCCGGACTGCTCGGCGCCGAGCAGGTTTCCGGCACCGCGGATGTCAAGGTCCTGCATGGCCAGGTGTATGCCGCTCCCTAGGTCTGAGAAGCTTTCGATGGCCTGCAGGCGGCGCCGTGCCTCGGGAGTCAGCGGTGCGCCGGGAGGCGTCAGCATGTAGCAGAAGGCTTTGCGCGAGGAACGGCCCACGCGGCCGCGCAGCTGGTGCAGCTCGCTGAGGCCGAAGTGTTGTGCGGAGTCTATGATGATGGTGTTGACGTTTGGCATATCTATGCCGTTCTCCATGATGGTGGTGCTCAGCAGTATGTCATACTCGCCGTTCTGGAAGTCGACGATGGCTTTTTCGAGCTGTTCGGGGGGCATCTGTCCGTGCCCTTTCACCACGCGGGCGCCGGGTACGAGGCGGCGGAGCGTATTCTCGAGGTCATCGAGCCGCGCGATGCGCGGCGACACCACGAAGAGCTGTCCGCCGCGCGCCAGCTCGAAGTTGACGGCTTCGGAGATGACCTCGTCGCCGAAGGGGACGACGTTTGTGACGATGGGCTGGCGGTTGGCCGGCGGTGTGGTCAGCTGCGAGAGGTCGCGCGCCCCCATGAGCGAGAATTGCAGCGTGCGTGGTATGGGGGTGGCGCTCATGGTGAGCGTGTCCACGTTGACTTTCAGCTGTTTGAGCTTCTCCTTCACGGCTACTCCGAATTTCTGCTCTTCGTCGATGACGAGCAACCCGAGGTCCTTGAAATGCACGGATTTGCCGATGAGTTTGTGCGTGCCGATGAGGATGTCTATCTTCCCTTCGGCGAGGTCGGCGAGCAGTTGTTTCACCTCCTTGGGCTTGCGCGAGCGGGAGAGGTAATCCACGCGCACGGGCATGTCCCTGAGGCGTTCCGAGAATGTCTTGTAATGCTGAAGGGCGAGTACGGTGGTGGGTACGAGGACGGCGGTCTGCTTGGAGTCGGCGGCGGCCTTGAAGGCGGCGCGCACTGCCACTTCGGTCTTGCCGAAACCCACATCGCCGCAGATGAGTCGGTCCATGGGGCGGGGTTGTTCCATGTCGTGCTTCACGGCTTCGACGGCCTTTAGCTGGTCGGGCGTTTCCTCGTAGATGAATCCGGCTTCGAGTTCATGCTGCATGTATGAGTCGGGGCTGAAGCTGAAACCCTTCTCCTCGCGGCGTGCGGCGTAGAGGCGTATTAGGTCGCGGGCAATGTCCTTGACGCGTGCCTTGGTGCGGTCCTTCATGCGCTGCCATGCGCCGGTGCCGAGTTTGTTGATTTTCGGCGGGACGCCCTCCTTGCCGCGGTATTTCGAGAGCTTGTGGAGCGAGTGGATGTTTACGAAGATGACGTCGTCGTTCTGATAAACAAGCTTCACCATCTCCTGCACGCCGTTTCCGCCGCCGGGCACCGGGAGGCGCACCAGGCCGCCGAAGCGCCCTATGCCGTGGTCTATGTGCACGATGAAGTCGCCCGGCTCTATGCGTTTCAGCTCCTTCAGGGTCATGGCCAGTTTGCCGCTGCGCGCCTTGTCGGAGCGGAGGGCGAACTTGTGGAAGCGGTCGAAAATCTGGTGGTCGGTGAAGTAGCAGTTCTTCCCGGCCGTGTCCACGAATCCGAGGTGCAGCGTGCGGGCCACCGGGGTGAAAGGGATGTCGTCGCCGCGCTCGGCGAAGATGGCGCGCAGGCGCTCCGTCTGGTTGGCCGAATCGCTGAGTATGAATATCTTGTAGCCGTCCGAGAGGAAGCGCGAGAAACTTTGCGCTATCAGCTCGAAGTTCTTGTGGTAAAGTTCCTGCGGTCGGCAGTCGAAGGTGATGCCGACGGCGCCGTCGGCAGCCTCACCCTGCGAGGGGCCGAACTCCACGGTGCGGAAGCCGCCCAGCGCCTTGCGTATGGCCTGGGGGTCGGC
>ERZ791923.1092-NODE-1092-length-32232-cov-6.980390_pt1 | contig 32232 bp, 25 predicted proteins | sample MGYA00510133_ERZ791923 | MGnify/ENA primary metagenome ERZ791923 (study PRJEB30046, sample SAMN00792106) | human gut metagenome | study: EMG produced TPA metagenomics assembly of the A metagenome-wide association study of gut microbiota in type 2... | reverse complement strand
GCACAACGGGATGTTTTTTGTATAGATGTATAAAAATTACGAGAAGTTGACGTTGAAAAGCTTGAAAATGGTGAGATTGATATCATGGGTGATATTGCGTATACGGATGATCGTGCTAAAGAAATGCTTTATTCTGAGGAAACGATGGGTGAAGAAAAGTATGTTTTGTATGCGGATTTATCGGATATGGATATTGTGTCTTCGGATTTTAAGTCTTTGAATGGAAAACGTATTGGTGTGCTTAAAGGTACAAATTCTGAATATATGCTTACAAATTGGGAGAATAAGTATGGTATTCATACTGAGCATGTGAATGTAAGTGGTAATGAGGATGTAAAAAAGAAATTGGCGAATAATGAGATTGATTGTTTCGTGTCTTTAGAAGAGTCAATTTGGTCTGAAAGAGGGATTTCTAGTGTAACAACAATTGGAGAGTCTGATATATATTTTGTGATTAATAAGGAGCGTAGTGATATTAAACAAGAATTGGATTATGCGATGCGTCAATTGGATAGTGATAGTCCTTTTTTCAAGGCGGATTTGTATAAGAAGTATTTTACTTTGGATTATACGCAATTTTTAACAGGTGTTGAAAAGTCATATATCAAAGAGCATGGTGGTATTCGAATTGGCTTTTTAGATAATGATCCTGTTGTGTTTTCTATGGACAAAAAGAGTGGAGAGATTCGTGGTACACTTTCTGAATATATTTCGTATGCCAAAGATTGTTTAGGGAATCATACTTTAAAATTTGATATAGAGGCTTTTGATGATTATGACAAAATGATTGAGGCTTTACAGAATAATGAGATTGATGTGATTTATTATGCAAGCCGAAACTCAAATGTTGCCGAAAAGAAGGGGTATGCACTTTCGAATACGGCTTGGACGTATAATTTGATTGCCGTTACAAATAAGGAAGGCTTTAATGAGAATGATTCATATGTGGTAGCTGTACCGAAAAACAAGGTGGCTTTAAAACAACATATTGCGTATAATTATCCGCATTGGAAACTCGTGGATTGTGATTCGATTGAGGATGGGGCGAATATGGTTGATGATGGTAAAGTAGATTGTTTTATCATGGGATCGAGTCAGGTGTTGAGTTTTGATGGTAAAAAGAATTTTAAAATTATTCCTTTGACTAAGACAATGGAGGCTTGTTTTGCGGTTAAAGATGGGCAGGCAACACTATTATCCATATTGAATAAGACGATAAAGGCTATGCCTTCGGATATGTTGACAAGTGCAATTGCGATGTATGATAGTACGGCTTATAAAACGACTTTTTACAGTTTTTTAAAAGATCATTTGGTTGTTGTTCTTGTTCTAGGCTTTAGTATTATTATTGTAATTCTTCTACTTTTACAAAAGGCAAGACGAGCAGAGGCGAGTGCTAAGGTTGCATTAAAGAGTGCTGAGGATGCAAGCTTAGCTAAGACACAGTTTCTTCATAATGTATCGCATGATATTCGTACGCCTATGAATGCGATTTTGGGCTATTCTGAACTTATGAAGAATGAGTTGAAGGATAATGATTTGCCTAAGGTTTTTGAGCATTTAAATAAACTTCAAAAGGCGGGGAATATTCTTCTATCAATTATTAATAACGTTTTAGATATGGCTCGCATAGAAAGTGGTCATATGGAATTGGATGAAAACTATGCGAATATTGAGGATATAAGACAAAGATTGATTGAGATGTTTGAGGATGAGGCGAAGAAAAAGAATATTCATGTGAGGTACACTTTTAATGTGGAGCATAAACATGTCATGGCCGATGTGACTAAGGTTGAAGAAATTTTTGTGAATATTTTAAGTAATGCCCTTAAGTATACGCCTTCAAATGGTTCTGTTGAAGTGAATGTGGATGAGCTTTCATGCGATGAGCCTGGATATATGATTGTTCGTACAAGCATTATGGATACGGGTATTGGTATGAGTCAGGAGTATTTGGAGAAGATTTTTGAATCTTTTTCAAGGGAAAGAATGACATCCAGTAAAATTAGTGGTACAGGTCTTGGTATGGCCATTGTTAAGAAATATGTGGATCTTCTTGGTGGTACGATTGATGTGAAGAGTGTTCTTGGTAAGGGGAGTGCGTTTATTGTCACGTTGAAATATAAAATGGCGGATGAAAAATATTATTTGGATAAACAAGAAGAGAATTGTGAAGTTGATAATGCAATTTTTAATGGTAAACATATTCTTTTGGCTGAGGATAATGATTTAAATGCCGAGATTGCACAAACCATATTAGAGCGTGCAGGACTTTTTGTAGATCGTGTAAAGAATGGTATTGAGTGTGTGAATAGGGTCATAGAAAATCCGGTTGGTACATATGATGTCATTTTAATGGATATTCAAATGCCTAAAATGGATGGATATAAAGCTACGTGTGAAATTAGAAACTTACAAGATAAGGCAAAAGCATGCATACCTATTGTGGCAATAACGGCTAATGCGTTTGAGGAAGACAAGAAAAAAGCGATAGATGTTGGTATGGATGGTCATATCGCAAAACCAATTAATATTGAAGATTTGTTTGTGGTATTAACGGATATTTTGAATAAACAGAAAAGCTAGAGTCTATGGATTCTAGTTTTTTTATGCAAAAAGTTAAATTTTTTAGAAAAACCTTATTTTTTTACGTATAAGAGTATGTAGGCAATCTCAAATTTAGTATCTATTGTACCTAGTTGATTAGATAGTCAAATCATTCTTTGTGGTAAAAAACAAAAGTGCAATTGTGGGTTCACTTGTTTATTAAAGCGGTCAAGCTACAAAAATATACAAAATACACATTACGATACTTATTTATCTAGATGACAGTTAGATGCCTTCTAGAAATGAGGTGCTCATGAGGAGTGCAAATTTATTAAATGATTTCGCCTTTAAGTATGTGTTTGGCGAAGATTGTAAAGAGGCCAATGATGCTTTAAAATCATTACTCACGGTATTTTTAGAAAGGAAGGTAAATAAGGTTGTTGTTAAGAATTCAGAAATAGTAAAAGACTATAGTAAAATGAAAAGTCCAAGGTTAGACTTATTAGTTGAATTTGATGATCGAACGATGGTGGATTTAGAGATGCAATTAAGACAAACGAAAGATAATTTGCCAATTCGCTTTAGTTATTATTTGGCTAGACTTCATGGGTCACAAGAATTGGAAGGAAAATATTATGGAGAGTTAAAGGAAACAATCGTCTTAGTGTTCTTTAATGTGAATCTAATTGATAATAATAGAATGTGCAACACATTTACATTAAGGAATGAAGAAGGTTTATCTTTTGTAGAAGAAAGCCAGGATCGTATGAAGTTACGTACAGTTGAAATGGCAAAGTTGGATGTAAACAAGCCGCTTGAAGACATGAATGAACAAGAAAAGATGATTTATTACTTTTTGAATTGCCACAAGGGAATGGATGATAGTAAAATTAAGGTAATGATAGAAAGTGATGGGGTGATTCAAATGTTAGAGAAGCGTGTAGAAACCATATCGGATGATGGTTGGAAGAAAATAATAGAAGATTTTCAAAAATTGCATGAAAATGAAGAACGAATGGAATTACAACTTGAACTTGAAGAAGCAAATAAACAAGTAGAAGAAGCAAATAAACGTGCAGAAGTAGCAAATAAACAAGTAGAAGAAGCTAATAAACGTGCCGAAGAAGCAAATAAACGTGCAGATGAATCGGATGAGAAAATGGATCAGATGAATCAATTAATGAAACTAGGAATTAAAGCGATGCTAACAAATGGGATGAGTTTAGAGCTTATTTCTAAGTCATTGTCGAAGAGTGAAGATGAAATTATGGAGTTGTTGAAATAGTCATATTCTAGAAATTTGAAAAAGTGAAGATGATAACTGAGTCGCCTATAATATGGCGGCTTTTTTGGTGTATAATTGAAAAAAGGAATTAGGTATATGGTTAGAAGAAGAATATTGGGTTTTGCGATTGGTAAAATGTTGCGTCAGGATGGTTGGGCTGAGAAGTATAATCCTAAGAATCAGTTTCATGTAAATCAATATGATTATTCGAGTTGTAAAGAATATTTGGCTGCGCTTAAAGAAAAGTGGCAAGAATATGAAGATTCGGAATGTGAATTTGAGGATTATGTGAATGTATCAAATTATTCGAATTATGATGATTATGCCTATGATGTAGATGTTTATAGAACTAGATTAGAGTGGCGTGATGAATGGGATTGTGATTGTGAATTTGAAGTGAATCCATGTGATTTTGAGTATGAGGAGTATTATGTTAAGGCTTTAAAGAGGGCTTGGAAAAAGGAATTGGATCCTTATGATAAGTTTGAATATATTGATTTAGAATTGATTGATAATGTAAATGAGTATAAGGATCGAATAGATGAGTGTAAAGAGTGGAAGGACGAGCATGATTCAAATGATGAATATAATGTAGATCCTAGTCAATTTGATGATGTAGAAGAATATTTGGATACATTAAGAAAGTTATGGAAGCGTAAGTATGATTATTTTAATGAGTTTAGTTCTATAGATCCAAATGAATATTCAAATGAGGATGATTATTCGAATGCAATTGAAAATAAAAAGAATTGGATGAATAAATATGACAAGGATAATGTATATAAATTAGATCCTAGTGATTATGATTGTGAAGAAGAGTATTTGGATGCACTAAGATCTTGTTGGCAAGATAAGTATGATCCAAGCTTTAAAACAAATATTGATGTAGATGATTATGATACTGAAGAAGATTACAGAAATGCATTAATACTAGATTGGCAAGAGACATTTGATTCTAAGCATCAATTTAATGGTTTTAACTTTGATAAATTCACTACTATTGATGATTATTTAGTTGAATATAATGATAGATTGAATTGGATCAAAGAATGTGATTCAGAAGGTATGTATTCTAAAATTGATGCTTCAAATTATGACAATTTAATTCAGTATAAGCATCAAATCAATTTAAGAAAGGCTTGGAAAAACAAGTATGATCCAAACAATGAACACACAAACATTAATCCTTGTGACTATAATGATGTAGAAGAGTATCATGAGGCAATAATGGATTTTGATATAAGGAGTACAAAATTATGATTGATAATAATAGATTTCAAGAATTACTTGAAGAATATAAAAGTGAGTTAAAAGGGAATCGATGGGATGATGAAAAATTCAAGTGGCAAGCAATCAAGGGGTTTCAAGATCGTTGGGATATTGAATCTACTGATTTTTGTACAATGTTAAAGAATTCTTTGGATAAAACATTTAATTTATTGGCTTCATCACATTATTTTCCTAGAAAAATGATAGAAGAATTTGCACAGAAAGAATCAGAAACTGTTAGACAAATGTTTATGGATTTGTTTGATGAAAGTAAAGATTTATTTGGTCGAATGGTTTCTTTTAAAGCTCAATCTAAACAATTAGTAAATAAATATTGGGATTCTGGTAAGAGTGATTTCCAAACAGAAAATACATTGACAACATATTTATGGTTACGCTATCCGGACAAGTATTATATTTATAAATTTGAAGAGGCAAAGTCATTGGCAAATGAATTAAATACTAATTATATTTTCAAGGCTGGTGATTATAAAAATAATATTCAAAATCTAATGGGCTTGTATGATGAAATATGTTTGGAATTGTCTAGGGATGAAGAACTAAAACAAATTATGCAAAGTAAACTAGAAGATGATTGTTATGATGATCCTAAATGTAAGACATTGGCAATTGATTTTGGTTATTTTGTAAATCAAAGACAAAAAGCTGCTAAGATTGAAAAAGGAAAAACAGCTCTATATGTTAAAGAGGAAACAGATGTGTATTCTTCAAATGAATGTGTTCATTCACATTTTTGGAAAATTAGTCATGGTGCTGATAGTGTCTCTGATACTCAGTTTAATGACTATTTAGCAAGAAAAGTGATTTGTATGAACAAAAATACCAATTCGGTTGGTACGACAAAGATGTCTCAAGGAGATGCTTTTAAAAATGTAATGAAAAAAGGAGACTATTTCTATTTGTGCAGAGGAAATAGTATCTGCTTATTAGGTCAAATAGTATCAGATGATGTATTTGATAGTAAAGTTAAACAAGATTGGATTGAACGTCCTTATCGTGTGATTAAAGAATCTTTGGATAAGAGTCCTTATAAAGATGTAAAAAAATGGTGGACGCCTAATAGTAATACTACATGTATTGGTGTGCCAGACAGAGAATTGAATTTATTTGTAGACTATATCTTAAAGCCATACTTTAATGTGGATATGAATGATTTGTTGAAGGTCGAGGAAGAGTCTAATTGTCGTTATTGGTTTTTAAGTGCAAATCCAAAGATTTGGAGTATGTCGAGTATGCCTGTTGGTAAAGAACAAAGCTATACTTTATATAACGACAATGGGAATAAGCGTCGTGTGTTTCAAAACTTTTTGGATGCGAAAGTTGGAGATAAAATTATTGGTTATGAATCGACTCCAATTAAACAAGTGGTTGCAATTTTAGAGGTAACTAAAGAGCAGGATGAAGAAAGAATTTATTTTAAAAAGGTAGAGTCTTTATCTTCACCTATTGATTTTGCCCTGTTAAAAGCATGTCCTGGATTAGGAAATATGGAATTCTTTGTTTGTTCTCAAGGTAGTTTGTTTAAATTGACTAAGAATGAATATGAACAAATTCTTGATTTGATTCGTGAAGAGAATCCGGTTCAGACAAATAAGGTTGTAAATAAATATACAAAAGAAGATTTTTTGAATGATGTTTATGTAACGGATACTAAGTATGATCGTTTTGTGTCTGTGCTTAAGAAGAAAAAGAATATTATATTGCAGGGACCTCCAGGTGTTGGTAAGACGTTTGCAGCGAAGCGATTGGCCTATTCTATCATGGAAGAAAAGGATGATGATCGTATTGAATTTGTGCAATTTCATCAGAATTATTCCTATGAAGATTTCATGCTTGGATATAAACCTTGTGAGAATGGTTTTGAAATGAAGTATGGTATTTTTTATCAATTTTGTCAGAAGGCTTCAAATCATCCTGACAAAGATTACTTCTTTATTATTGATGAAATCAATCGTGGTAATATGAGTAAGATTTTTGGGGAATTATTAATGCTAATTGAGCCGGATTATCGTGATAATAAAATTAAGTTGGCATACAATGGATTGGATTTTTCAGTACCACAAAATCTTCATATTATTGGAATGATGAATACGGCAGATCGAAGTTTGGCATTGATTGATTATGCGTTAAGAAGACGTTTTAGTTTCTTTACTATGGAACCTGGTTTTGATACGGATGGATTCAAGAAGTATCAACAGAAGTTGAATAGTCCTGTATTTGATAAATTAATTGATAGAGTTAAAGATTTGAATGATGAAATTCTTAAGGATGATTCTTTGGGTAGTGGTTTCTGTATTGGTCACAGTTATTTCTGTAATTTAGATACTTGTACGAATGAAAATTTATTGGATATTGTCGATTTTGATATTCTTCCAATGTTGAACGAATATTGGTTTGATGAGCCTAGTAAAGTAGAGCGTTGGGAAAATAATCTTCATGGAGTATTTGAATGACGCAAGATAAAAATATCTTTATTCATAACATTTATTATATGTTGTCTTATGCTTTTCAAAGCTTGAGGCAGGATGGTTATAGAAATGTATCAGTTGAATCTTTTGATGAAATCTATGATTTATTTGCGATGATTCTTTCTAAGGGGATTGCTACTCAATTAAAACAAGGTTTGTATAAGGAATATATTGATCGAAAAGATGATTTAAAAGTGCTTCGTGGAAAAATTGATATTCAACAAAGTATGCGAAATGCTTCTATGCATAAGCAGGTTTTAACTTGTGAATATGATGAATTAAGTGAGAATGTTTTATTGAATCAAATTATTAAATCAACGGCAACATTGTTGCTTAGAAGTGGTAAGGTAAAAAGAGAATATAAACAGACTTTAAAAAAGGAATTATTGTATTTTTCAAATGTGGATTTAGTCGATCCTAAACAAATTTGTTGGTCAAGTATTCGTTTTCATAGAAATAATCAAACATACTATATGTTGATTCATATTTGTAGGTTGATTATTGATGGAATGTTGATGACTACTAAGTCAGGTGAATATAAACTAGCTACATTTATTGATGAACAACATATGTGTAGATTGTATGAAAAGTTCATCTTAGAATACTATAGAAAGCATTATCCAAAATTAAATGCATCAGCTTCTCAAGTTCCTTGGGCAGTAGATGATGATTTTTCTAAAATGCTTCCAGTCATGCAGTCAGATATTCATCTACAAAAAGAAAATGATGTATTAATTATAGATGCCAAGTATTATAGTCATACAACACAATTACAATTTAATAAAAATACAATTCATTCAAATAACTTGTATCAAATCTTTACTTATGTGAAAAATAAAGAATATACATTCAAGGATGAAAAGCATAGAGTTGCAGGTATGTTATTGTATGCAAGAACGAATGAAGAAATACAACCAGATCAAACGTATCAAATGCATGGTAATCAAATATCGGTTAAGACATTGGATTTAAATAAACCATTCAATGAATTAAGTAAGCAGTTAGATGATATAGTGAATAATTATTTTAATGACATTCATAAGAAGAACTAGATATTTCAGTTTCTAGTTCTTTTTATCTTTGGTTATACAATGAAATAGTTATATCATTAAAATCTTATATTGACTTCAAGCTTAACTTTTGTTGACAAATTATTCATAAAAGTGAATATTTTTTATTTAATACTGTAAGCGTTTCACGTATAATAGAAACATAAGTGAGGATCGATTTATGCAGATAAGTTATAATAAGCTATTTAAATTATTAATTGATAAGGGCATGAAAAAGACGGATTTGGCTAAAGAGGCTAAGTTAACACCAGCTACACTTGCAAAACTTTCTAAACAGGAAACGGTATCTATGGATACATTGATTCGTATTTGCGATTGTTTGGATTGTACATTTGATGATGTAGTGGAATTGATTAAGTAGGAGAGAGTTATGGTTACAGGTGAAATTAAAAATAAAATTGATGCGCTTTGGGATGTTTTTGCAGCAGGTGGATTAACGAATCCATTAGAGGTTATTGAGCAAATAACATACTTAATGTTTATTCGTGATTTGGATGTTGCAGACAATAAAAAGGCAAAGGAATCCAATATGCTTGGAATACCTTATACAAGTATATTTGCGGATGAGGTAATGATTGGTGAGCGTAGTATTGATGGAAATCAATTGAAATGGTCTACGTTCCATGACTATCCTGCAAATAAACAATATGAAATTATGCAGGAATGGGTTTTTCCATTTATAAAGATTTTACATAGTGATAAGGATAGTGCATATTCTAAATATATGGATGATGCGATTTTTAAAATACCAACAGCATTAGTGTTATCTAAAGTTATTGATTCTTTGGATGAAATTTATAGCTTAATGGATAAAACTACAAGTATGGATATTCGTGGTGATGTATATGAATACTTATTGTCTAAGATTGCTTCAGCAGGACGTAATGGACAGTTCAGAACGCCTCGTCATATTATTCGTATGATGGTTGAATTAATGAATCCAACACCTCAAGAATTAATTTGTGATCCGGCATGTGGTACAAGTGGATTCTTAGTTGTTGCGAGTGATTATTTAATGGAAAAATATAGAAATGACATTTTGATGAATAAACAAAATCGTGATCATTTTATGAATCATATGTTCAATGGTTTTGATATGGATAGAACTATGCTTCGTATTGGAGCAATGAATATGATGACACATGGTGTCGAATCGCCAAATATTGAATACCGTGATAGTTTATCAGATCAAAATACAGATAACAATAAGTACTCTATGATTTTAGCCAATCCACCTTTTAAAGGTTCTTTAGATTATGATTCAGTATCAACAGACTTATTAAAGATTGCGAAAACTAAAAAAACTGAATTATTATTCTTAGCATTGTTTATTCGAATGTTAAAAGTCGGCGGAAGATGTGCATGTATTGTTCCAGACGGAGTTTTATTCGGTTCAAGTAAGGCTCACAAAGCTATTCGACAAGCTATTGTTGACGATAATCGTCTTGAAGCAGTTATCTCAATGCCTTCAGGTGTATTTAAACCATATGCTGGTGTGTCTACAGGTATTTTGATTTTCACAAAAACTGGTCATGGTGGAACTGACAAGGTTTGGTTCTATGATATGAAAGCTGATGGGTTCTCGTTAGATGATAAACGTGCTCCAGTAAAAGAAAATGATATTCCAGATATTTTAGAAAGATTCAATAATTTAGATAAAGAAATAGACAAAAAACGTACAGAACAAAGCTTCTTGGTTAATAAACAAGAGATTATTGATAATGAATATGATTTATCTATTAACAAATATAAAGAAGTTGTCTATGAAAAGGTAGAATATCCACCAACAAGTGAGATTTTAGCTGATATTGAAGCTTTAAATAGAGAAATTGATAAGAATTTGGCAGAGTTAAAGGCTTTGTTGAACGATGGAAAGGAGGAAGAATCTGAATAATAAATTCGGATTTGTTGAATAAATGAAAATTAAGGATCTATGTTCATATGCTCCAAAATCAAGAATAAAAGCTGGAGAAGCTGTTGAAAATGCTAAATATTTATTTTTTACTTCGAGCGCAGATGAAAATAAACGTTATACAGATTTTCAATTTGATAAAGAAGCTATTATTATGGGAACTGGTGGTAATGCGACGCTTCATTATTATAATGGGAAATTTAGTGTCTCAACGGATTGCTTAGTGCTATTTCCTAATTCTAAAATAAAATGTAAATATTTATACTATTTCTTTAAATCGCATATGAGTGTGTTGGAAGCTGGATTCAAAGGTGCTGGATTGAAACATACAAATAAGAAATATATTGAAGAGATAAATGTTAGCAAAGTTCCAGACTTAAGCACTCAAGAAAAAATTGTTTCTCATCTGGATACAATAACGGAAAACATAGAAAAGTTAAATAGAGAATTAGAATTATTTGATTCATTAACCAAAGCCCGATTTATAGAGATGTTTGGAACGTTAGATGATCCTGCTGATGAGTTTGAGAAAGCCACATTGAAGAAATTATGCAATAAGATTACAGACGGAAAACATGGTGGTTGTACATCAGAAGAAGGAACTCAAAGATATTTTGTTGGAGCAAAAGAAATATATGATGATGAAGTCCATTATGATACAGCTCCAGAGATAACTGTTGAGGAATTTGAAAAAGATTATAAGCGTTGTAATATTGAAATTGGAGATTTTCTTATTGTTAATACAGGCGCGACAATCGGTAAGTCAGCAATTGCATCCGATGAAAGAACAGAGCATACTTTATTACAGAAGAGTGTTGCTTTGTTGAAGATAAAAAAAGATAAATTAAATCCAGTGTTTTTGAAATGGTGTTATAGAGTCAATACTCGAATGTACATGGTTCAAAGTGCATCTGCACAGCCAAACTTGTTGCTTTCAAAGATTAATGGAACAGTAATATATGTACCAAGTATCGAACATCAAAACCAATTCGCCGATTTCGTTCAACAAGTCGATAAATCAAGGGAAGAAGTTAAGAAGTCATTAGAAAAAACACAGCAATTATATGATAGTTTGATGCAAGAATATTTTGGATAAGATAGATAAAATTTATGGTTGTAGAGATGTTGGTAATGGAGGTTATTAACATGAAAAATACAATCATACAAGAAATAGAACAGTCATTATTGAATTATTTAGATAATTCTCAATTGGATACTTTACATACTGTATTATGTCGTTGTTTGGATAAAGTAGAAATAAAAGTCATTGAAGATACAAATATTCATATTAGTGAATTCTCGAATATAGAACTTATAAATAAATTTATTGCTGCTAAAGAAATAGAAGGATGTAGTGAAAGAACTACTAAGTATTACTATTCTACTTTAATTAAAATGGATTCAATGATAACTAAGAATGTAACCCATTTAACAACAGATGATCTAAGAATGTATTTGACTGAATATCAGAAGATTAATAATTGTTCCAAAGCAAGTATTGATAACATTAGAAGAAATTTAAGTAGTTTCTTTTCTTGGTTGGAAGAAGAAAATTATATTTTGAAAAGTCCAATGAAAAGAATTCATAAAATAAAGACGGATAAAGTTATTAAAGAAACATATTCAGATGAAACTTTAGAATTGTTGAGGGATAATTGTAATAATCTAAGGGATTTAGCAATTATTGATCTACTTTCATCTACTGGTATGCGTGTTGGAGAGCTTGTTAGATTAAATATAAATGATATTGATTTTGAAAATAGGGAGTGTGTTGTCTTTGGTAAAGGTAATAAAGAAAGACCAGTTTATTTTGATGCCAGAACAAAGATTCATTTAAGGAATTATATTAATTCTAGAAATGATGATAATGCAGCATTATTTGTTTCATTAGATGCACCGCATGATAGATTAAATATCAGTGGAGTCGAGATTAGACTTCGTCAATTAGGTAGAAAACTAGGTATTAATAAAGTGCATCCACACAAATTTAGGCGAACAGTTGCTACCAAGGCTATTGATAAAGGTATGCCTATAGAACAAGTACAAAGTTTATTAGGACATTCTCAAATAGATACTACAATGCATTATGCAATGGTAAATCAAAATAATGTTAAAGAATCTCATAGAAAATTCGTTGCTTAAATACAACATATGATAACCCACGTTAAGCTAAATTCGGATTTGTAGATTTGATGAAGATAAAAGATTTCATAGATTATGAGCAACCTAATGAGTATATTGTTGAATCAGATAGATATAGTAACGGATGTAGTACACCTGTTCTAACTGCAGGTCAGTCATTTATCTTAGGCTATACAAACGAAAGTAAAGGAATTTATAAAAAAGGACCATGTATTATTTTTGATGATTTTACTACTTCAGTTCATTATGTAGATTTCCCTTTTAAGGTCAAATCTTCAGCTATGAAGATATTAACTATAAAAAGCAATGCAGATTTAAAGTACTGTTATTACTTATTGCTAAGCTTATCTAAAATGCCACCAAACCATAAACGTCAGTGGATATCGACAACATCAGAAAAGAATCACGTGCTGCCTTCAATGGATAGACAAATATCTATAGTTAAACAATTAGATTTAATATCGGACACTATAGTTAATTATACAAATCAAATTGAAAATCTTGATAACCTTGTTAAAGCCCGATTTATAGAGATGTTTGGCAGGCCATTTATAAATAACATGAACTGGGAATCTAGACAAATTAAAAATGTAGTAAATGAGGTTAAATATGGGACCAGTAAACCATCTGTAGAGAATGGTGAATATAAATATTTACGTATGAACAATTTAACATATGATGGACGATTTGATTTAACAGATTTAAAGTTTATCAGTTTAGATAATGATGAATTAGAAAAATGTGTCGTAAGAAAAGGAGATGTATTGTTTAATAGAACCAATAGTTTAGATTTAATTGGAAAAACAGCAGATTTTGATTTTGATGAAGATATGGTTATTGCTGGATATATAATTAGAATCAGATTAAAAGAGACCATAGTTCCAAAATTTTTTTCAATGTATATGAATACTGATGAAGTGAAATTACATCTACGAACAATAGCAAAAGGTGCAGTAAATCAGGCTAATATAAATGCTCAAGAGTTACAAGGAATACCAATTTATATACCACCAATAGAACTTCAACAGCAGTTTGCTGACTTTGTGCATCAGGTCGATAAATCAAGGTTTAATATTAAGAAGAGCATTATAGAACTAGAAAGAGAGGTAGTATATGACTAACTTCGATTATTTAAAGAAAGAAAAAGATTTTGATAGCTTTGTAGATATAGCTATTGTTGCAGAGAAAACGTATAAAATTGATGTTAGTACGTGTATTATCAACTGTAGACGTGCATTAGAGGCAGGTATTAAATGGATGTATTCAGTAGATGCAGATTTGGATGTTCCATACCAGGATAATTTGCATACATTAATGAATACACGAGCTTTTAAATCTATCATGGATGATGATATTTGGAAACGAATAGAGTTTATCCGTCGATATGGGAATGAAGCGGTTCACACTTCAACAACAAAAACGGCTAGTATTGCCAAAATATGTTTACGTAATTTGTTCTATTTTACTGATTTTATTGCGTATTGTTATGGTGATAATTACGAAGAAAGAGAATTTGACGAATCATTATTAGAACAAGAGGAAGTGACTCCTGTTAAAGCAGTTCCTGATGTTGATTTAGAGGCTTTGATTGCTGAAAATAAATCTTTGAAAGAGGAATTGAGTTCTCGTCGTGTTCAACAACAAGAAACATATGTTTCAAAACCATTAGATTTATCTGAATTTAAAACACGTAAATTATATATTGATGCCATGTTGATGGATGCTGGATGGATTGAAGGTAAAGACTGGATTAATGAAGTTGAACTTGAAGGAATGCCTAACAAGTCTGAAGTTGGGTATGCGGATTATGTTTTATATGATGATATGAACATTCCATTAGCGGTAATTGAGGCTAAGAGAAGTTGTAAAGATCCTGCGGTAGGAAGACAACAAGCAAAATTGTATGCGGATTTATTAGAGAAGAAATATAAAAGAAGACCTGTGATTTTCATTACGAATGGCTTTGAAACACGCATAATAGATAATGATTATCCTGAAAGAAGAGTATCGAGTATTTATTCAAAACGTGATTTAGAAAAGTATTTTAATTTGAGAAGAACAAAATCTCATTTGAATTATATTGCGATTAACAAGAATATAGCTGGACGTTATTACCAGGAAGCTGCAGTTCGTGCTGTATGTGAAGCCTTTGATAAAGGGAATAGAAGAAAAGCTTTATTAGTCATGGCTACTGGATCAGGTAAAACTAGAACGGTTATTAGTTTAGTTGATGTGCTATTAAATAATGGTTGGATTAAGAATATTTTATTCTTGGCAGATCGTAATTCATTAGTTACACAGGCTAAGCGTAGTTTTGTGAATTTATTACCTGATCTTTCGGCTACAAATTTAGTGGAAGATAAAGAAAATTATAATGCTCATGCAGTATTTTCAACTTACCAAACAATGATTGGTTGTATAGATACGATTAAGGATGAAGGCAAGAAATTATTTACTTGTGGGCATTTTGATTTGATTATTTGTGATGAAGCGCATAGATCTATTTATAACAAGTATAGAGATATATTTTCATATTTTGATGCACCTTTAGTTGGTTTAACTGCAACGCCTAAAGATGAAATTGATAAGAATACATATGAAGTTTTTGAATTAGAAAATGGAATTCCGACATATGGTTATGAATTAGCTCAGGCTGTAAAAGATGAATTTTTAGTTGATTATAAATCTATAGAATGTTCTACAGAATTTATGAAGAATGGAATTCATTGGGATGAATTGGATAATGATGAAAAAGAAGAGTATGAAGATACTTTTGTCGATGATGAAGGTAATGTTCCTGAAGTTATTAGTGCTTCTGCTATAAACCAATATGTTTTTAATAAAGATACTGTGCGTAAGGTATTAGCAACTTTATTTAAGTATGGTATTCGTATTGATTATGGACAAAAAATTGGTAAAACAATTATTTTTGCGAAAAATCATAAGCATGCAGAATTTATTCTAGAAATTTTTAATAAGGATTATCCTGAATTAAAAGGTTATGCAGAAGTCATTGATAATAAAATCAACTATTCTCAGTCGTTAATTGACCAGTTTTCTGATCCAAAAAAATTACCTCAAATTGCAATTTCAGTTGATATGTTAGACACTGGTATTGACGTGCCTGAATGTGTGAATTTGATTTTCTTTAAAAAAGTAATGAGTAAGGCTAAATTTTGGCAAATGATTGGTCGTGGAACAAGACTATGTCCTGGACTTTTAGATGGAAAAGATAAAGATAAGTTCTTGATTTTTGATTTCTGTGGTAATTTTGAATTTTTCAGAATGAAGACTGGAAGTGCAACACCAAACATGCTTGCAGTACAGGGAGCTGTTTTTGCATTGAAGTTTGAGATTGCTTATAAATTACAAGCTTTGAATTATCAAACGGATGAACTAAAAAAATGGCGTAAAGAACTTGTTGATTATATGGTAGGTAAGGTAAAAGAATTGGATCGTAATCGTTTTGATGTTAGACAACATTTAAAATATGTGGATCTCTATTCGAATCCAGATCATTATCAAATGCTTACATATGAAGATTGCTTGATGGTGCGTCAAGAATTAGCGCCATTAATCTTACCGGATGAAGATGAGGTAAGTGCAGTACGATTTGATGCTTTAATGTATGGTATTGAATTAGCTCATTTGGCTGAGAAACAGAGTAAACGTAGAATTAAAGATTTATTAAAAAAGGTAACAGGTTTATCAAAAGTATCGAATATTCCAGAAATTGAAAAGGAAAGTGAAATTATTCATGCTATCTTAAATACGAATTATTTAGAATATAGTGGTATTGATGAATTTGAAAATATTCGTTTAAGATTAAGAGATTTAATTAAATATATTCCAAGACAAGGATTATCTTATGAAACTAATTTTGAAGATGATATTTTAGATGTTCAATTTAATGATTCAGAATTAGAGAATGATGATTTAAAGAATTATAAATCTAAAATTGAGTATTATATTCGCCAACATCAAAAAGATAATCCTGTGATTTTGAAAATCAAAGAAAACAAACCATTAAGTAGTACAGATTTAGTTTCTTTAGAAAATATCTTATGGAAAGAATTAGGTTCTAAGAAAGACTATTATTCAGAAGTAGGAGAAAAGCCTATCTGCGAATTTGTTCGAGAAATTGTTGGCTTGGATATGAATGCTGCCAAAGATGCTTTTTCTAAATATTTAGATGAAAGAAATCTTAATTCTGAACAGATCTATTTTGTAAATCAAATTATAGAATATATTGTAAGAAATGGTTTAATGAAAGATATGAGTGTTTTACAACAATCTCCATTTACAGATAAAGGTTCTGTTGCAGATTTGTTTGGAAATGACATTCAAACTTGGATGGAGATTAAGAGTGTTATAGATAATATTAATAATAATGCGAATTATAATTAGTGTTAATTAAATGACTTTATAGGAGGAGTAGCAATAAAAGGATAAGTAATTCCTTTTAGTTTAGAAGACCAAAATGTTCTATTAATTAACGAAAAAATAACTTCTGATCATGATGTTGTAGATTGTTTAAAGTAATTTTTCTTAGATAATTTCTCATTATCATTGAGTATTACAAGGACAGCTGAAAAATATACCAGACAGTATTTTGAATACATATCGACAATTGATTATAATCTGGATGAAGAGAATGATGTGACTAAAAAAGCGTCACAGTTGGATTATAATAATTTTAACAAGGTGAAAGACTTTATGTGTAAACCACAGCGTATTAAGGATAAAGTGATTGGTGGATATGCCAGAACACGTCCTCTTTGTGGAGCAAAAGTACATACTGAACTGACCGGCATGAGACTTTACAAATACAAAGATAGCGATGATATTTTTGAATTTATTTGTTGTCCAACTTGTTATGAAAATCTTCGTTATTCAACAGATTTGCAGATAGATAAAGAAGAATTATTTAAGTTTTAAAGCAATTGTTTGTGGTGAAGAATGGAAGGTTGAGCATGTCAAAATTCGTTTAGGACACAAGGCAATATTGAATTATTTGAATAGAAAAATAACAAGGAGAAATAGGATATGAAACCAAAAGAGTTTATAGAATCAACATGGCTAGACTATAGTGATGTGACTAGCGACTGTGTTTTGATGGATTTAAATGCTTATATAAAATTTCAATTCTTGAATCATACTACTAAGGAAGTTGCGGCAGAGAAGTTATATGATCATTTCAGGATGGTTGAACTAATGAATAAGTGTGATTTTAATAAGCTTCTTAAGAATTATTTTAAATGTTTGAATGAGATTTTAGAATCACAGATTGAAACATCGAAACAGAAGACGCGTGCACAGAAGTATTATGAAAAAGCGGTTTCTATTAGTAAGTCTAAAGAAGTAAACTTTCAAGATTTGATAGATTATACGCGCATTATGATGTGTTTATATATGGCGGTTACTAAAAATCATTCGAAGTTGATCTCTGATTTTGATTTATCTAAAGAATGTTTGGATATGGATACGATTCTTACTTTTATTCGCAGAGAAACCGTTCCAGCAATTGGAATTAATAAGCGTAAGCCTCGTTTTGATTTCCATAATTCATATAGTATGGATTCTTGTATTTTATTGATTTTGACATTGCTTTTATACAAATTAAAGGATGGAGAATAGGTATGGATGAAATTGAAGTAATACGAACAATAGAGGAATTGCGTAAATTCTTGAATGATAAGAATTTTATGGAAATTGTAGTTCGTCAAAAGAATAAGCGTTTTAAGAAGTTCTATAAGGTTGCTTTAGATAATATTTTTAAAGAAGCTGAACAACAGGTAGCTGCAAAAGAAGTATTGAAGGCAGTTCAAAAGAATTCTAAGTTATTAAATCAAAATTTGAAGATGGTAAAGAATTTATCTAAGATTCAAAATATTGCATTGATTTTGGATGGTGTGAATTTAGTTTCGACTTGGGCTACTTTTGCGATTCTATATGAGAAGTTAAATTCGATGGAAGAAGAGATTGTTGGTGCAATTGAAAAGGTTCAACAGACTTTAAATAAAGGGACTGAACTTCATATTAAAGCCGAATACAATAAGGTGATTAGTGATTATCAGGATATGTTGGATTGTCGTAAGAAACAAAAGCCTTATAGTGAAGAACAAATGCGTAAGTTAGTGGATTCATTATATGTTGTCTTGGATATGATGATTGATTCTTTAAAATCCGATTTAATTGATAATAAGGACAATATGATTCTCACTGTATTTATGATGCTTTCAATGTATACAGCTTCATTGCGTTTCTTTGATGAACAATATTATTTTAACTATAAAGATATTTTGAGTGGTGATGAAGTATGGCATACATCTCACAATAAGTGGATGAGTTTGTATGACACTCTAACTCAATCTTGGTTTGTTGAATTGTTGCAAGATCATGGTATTTTTGATTTAAGTTTAAATACGGATGAAATGGATACGTATTATAATGAGTTCTTAGAACAAGTTCAAGATCAAAAACAAGAAGTGATTGATAATCAAGAAATTATTTTAACACTTCAAGATACATCCTTATTGAATGTATTTCATGAAAAGACAAGTGAAGAAATTCACAATGAATTGGAAAAAGAAATTTCTGAGATGTTTAATGGTATTGAGGGTGAGGATGCATCAAAATTATATGATTCGTTGCATAATCAAATTCAATATGCATAAAGAAGGTTGTAATTATGGATATAGATGTAAAACAATCATTAGCTAAATTATTATTGGCATGTTCAAAAGAGCAGGAATTGATTGATAAAGATGGTGGTCATTTAAACGTTACACAAGTTGTTTTAAATAATATTGCTGGGTTTATAGAAATCATATCTTTAGATCATGCAGATCTTCGTATGGATTACTTTAATAAAGTGTTTCTTTGTTCTAAAGCAAAATTGAATGATAGCGTTTCTGTTCATTCTTGGTTTTCTGATTTTGAAACATTAAATCTAATGCCTATTGTAAAAGCTTTGTATGCGCAATTTGCGTATGAACTGGGTCATTATTATTTGTTTAATAAGAATGATAAAAGGAATATTGTAAAGGATCATTTTATTCAATATATTAAATTATTGGATATTAAACAAGAAGAGAAACCTTTAGTTGTTGATAAAGTCAAAGAAGAAGTGGTTAAGGATGAAATTGAGGTTGAGTCTAGAGAATCTTTAGAAGATCTTCAAAAACAATTGGATTCCATGATTGGATTGGATGGAGTAAAACAACAAGTTCATTCAATCATTAATGAATTGAAAATAGATGAGCTTAAAAAGAGTAGAGGATTCAAAGTTTCAAATACTTCTAAACATCTTGTATTTAAAGGAAATCCTGGTACGGGAAAGACAACGATTGCCAGATTACTATCTAAAATCTATAAGGAACTTGGAATCTTAGAGAAGGGTCAATTAGTTGAAGTGGATCGTGGTGGAATTGTTGCGGGATATGTTGGTCAAACGGCTTTAAAGACTAAAGAAAAGATTGATGAGGCTATGGGCGGTATTCTATTTATAGATGAAGCTTATACTTTAGCTAAGGGTGAGAATGATTTTGGTCAAGAAGCTATTGATACTTTATTAAAGGCTATGGAAGATCATCGTGATGAGTTTATTGTGATTGTAGCAGGATATGATGAGCCAATGGAAGCATTCTTACAATCGAATCCTGGACTAAAATCGAGATTCAACGAATATATTCATTTTGATGATTATTCTGAAGAAGAATTATTTATGATTTTTGGATTGTTGTGTGAACAAAATGATTTTAGAATGGATTTAGAAGCTCAAGATACATTAAAATCTTATTTAAATGAATTATGTAATCACAAGCCAGATAATTTTGCGAATGGCCGAGAAATGCGTAACTTGTTTGATAAGAGTAAAAAGGCACATTCGAACCGTTTGGCTAGTTTAAATGAAATATCCGATAAGGATTTGATTACATTTAAAAAAGATGATTTGTTACATGCAATTGAAGAAATGAAGTTAGTATAAAAAGAAAAAAACTAACCCCACAAGCATTGGCATCACGATTAACATCTTACTGGCACAGCCAGCCCAGCTTTATCCATCACAAGTTAGTTTATGTATGTATGATACTATATATTTTAAAAAATCTATAAACAAAAATGAGATGATACTATGTTAGGAACAATTGTTGGTGATATTGAAGGAGCAGCTTATGCTTATTTGGATTAGCCATTAAAAGATGTATTAAGAAGATGAAAGAAATATATGAGGAGTGACGAATCATGGATGAAGTAGTAGGTTTATTATCAGAAATTTTATCAGAGTTAAGAGATATGAATGAAAAAATTGATGAGCTTATAGAATATCATAGTGAAGATTGTGCAAGAAATGATGTGTTAGAGGAACTAAAAGAAATTAGTTATAATACGCAAAATAATAATGTGATTTCAGATATTTATAATGTAGTAACAGAAATTCAGGGTGATACTACTTATGATGATAAAATAGAAGAAGTTTGTAATAAACTTGATGATATTGATGATAGTATTAATAACTTAGGCTAGATTTGTGGTATCATATAAGTAATGATATATCTTTCCAAATCAGTTATTAAATATAATATGGCATTATCTGATTTGAGATGATGCCTTTTATTTTGTGGGGTTAGGGTTATGCAGGATTTTAAGTTACTTACTAGACAATTGTTAGAAACATATCTAGGATCGGATACGTTGATTGATGTTGCAATTCAAGATTTTTTAGATTCCAATGCGAGTATTATTGGTACGGGAAAACAAGAATTCTTTAAAAATATTGAGCACTTTTTAAATTCTTTCAAATTTGATGTGGAGAAAAGAAAGAATATTCATTTTGAATTTAAAAATTTAGAAATTGAAGAAAATATTGTGGATGATCAATGTGTCTTTGTGTATGGATCTGTTCAAATTTATGGTCTTTATGATAAAGAAGTTACAATTATGCATTTGGATTCTCGCTTTACTATTATTTATGGAGTTAGAGATGGAAAATGGAAGGTGCTTCATATTCATCATTCGATTCCAGATAAAGAACAATTGGAAGATGAAGAGTTTCCAATTACTTTAGGTAAGCAGGTGCAACAAGCTCGACATGAAGTTGAGGCATTATCGGCTGGGTATTCCTATATTTGTTTGATTAATCTAGAGACAGGTGATGTGGAATTAATTAAAGGAAATAATATTCCCGGCTTAAACGGGCGCTATACTCAGATGGATCATAATATATTATTAGAGCAAGTAAATCGTTTGATTGCCAAACCATTTAGAAAGAGTAGTGTTGAATTTTATGATAGTAAGACCATCGCAAAACGTCTTGAAGGAAAGAATTCCTTATTCCATACTTGTGAAAGGACAGATGGAACCTGGATTCTTTCGATGATTGTACCTCAAAAATATGATGAGAATGGTCGTGTTGTGAGTGTATTGCTTGCAAATCGTGATTTTACGGAAGAAAAGAAGCGTGAGTTAGAACAAGAGGAGGCTTTACGCCAAGAAAAGATCAAGGCTGAAAAGGCCAATGAAGCCAAATCCATATTCTTATTTAATATGTCACATGACATTCGTACACCGATGAATGCGATTGTGGGATATTCACAATTAATGAAGAAAGAATTGACAAATCCAAAGCTGGTTCATTATCAAGAAATGATTGAACAATCGAGTCAATTATTACTTTCAATTATTAATAATGTATTGGATATGGCTCGTGTTGAAAGTGGTAAGATGGAATTGGATGAAAATTATGAAGTCATTGGGAATATTAGTCAACTTGTTTGTAGTGCATTTGCAGCAGAGGCTTCAAGAAAGAATATTGAATTAAACATAATTGTGAATGTCGAACACAAACATATTATTGTCGATTCTACAAAGATGCAGGAAATTCTATCCAACCTAATCAGTAATGCGATCAAATATACATCTGCTGGTGGTAAGGTAACAATCGATACAAAAGAACTTCCTTATGATAAAGAAGGCTATGTATTGATTCAAACAAAAGTATCGGATACAGGTATTGGAATGAGTGAAGAATTCTTGCCATCTTTATTTGAATTATTTACACGTGAAAGAAATACAACTCTATCTAAAATTCCAGGTACAGGACTTGGTATGGCTATTGTCAAAAACTTTGTAGACTTAATGAATGGTAGCATTGAAGTAGAGAGTGAACTTGGTAAAGGTAGTACTTTTACAATTACCATTCCACATAAGATTGCGAATAAAGATTATACAAACCGTAATATCAAAGATTCAAATGAATGTGATATTGATTTTATGGGTAAAAGAATTTTATTGGCCGAAGATAATGAATTAAATGCTGAAATTACAACCACAATTCTTAGTGAAATGGGTTTTAAAGTTAAAGCTGTAGAAGACGGAATTTTTTGTGTGAATGAAATCCAACATCAACCTGCCAATACATACGATTTGATTTTAATGGATATTCAAATGCCAAACATGGATGGCTATAAGGCTTCACATTGTATTCGACGTCTTTCTCAACCTGAAAAGGCCAATATTCCAATTATAGCTATGTCCGCCAATGCGTTTGAGGAAGATAAGAAAAAAGCATTTGATGTAAAAATGAATGATTATATAACGAAGCCAATTGACTTTCAAAAAATGGAACAAGTATTAAAACATATATTGAGTAAGTAGAATCCTCTTTGTTGAGGGTTCTATTTTAATATCAGTCAAAAGTCAAGACTAACCTTATCTAATCTAACGAAAACAAGGCATTTTAGATCAAATAGGAACAATCGTTACAAATGTATTGGAATTCACAATATTTTCACATTGAGTCTTTATAATAGGAATTGGCTACTGGATGTAGCAACTGAATTAAAAGGATGATATCTTGAGTTCTCGAAGATTCCGATTATGTAGGAGGAAGTGTTTTATGTATATTTATCTGTACATTGATGTTGCCATGAGTTTAATGGCCGTAGTAGAAATACTTAGTATTACATTATTGATTATAGAAAAATGTAAAAGACACTAGTTCACCTTCCCCAAAGGATTAAACTAGTGTCTTTTGACATTAAATAAATTCAGAGGAACCACTGTATCCAGTAGCTTTTCTGTATGATTATTAAACAATTGATATATATAAAAGTCAAGACTAACCTTATCTAATCTAACGAAAATAAGGCATTTTAGATCAAATAGGAACAATCGTTACAAATGTATTGGAATTCACAATAATTTCACATTGAATCTTTATAATAGAAATTGGCTACTGGATGTAGTAACGGTGAACCCTCTGAATAAAAAAGGATGATATCTTGAGTTCTCAAAGATTCCGATTTTGTAGGAGGATATGTTGTATGTATATTTATCTGTACATTGATGTTGCCATGATTATATTGGCTTTAGTTGAATTACTAAAAATCACATTGATTATTATAGAAAAATGTAAAAGACACTAGTTCACCCTCTCCAATGGATTAAACTAGTGTCTTTACATTAGATAAATTCAGAGGAACCACTGTATCCAGTAGTTTTTCTATATTTGTATTATAGCGATTTATTGAGGTTTGTGCAATAGAATTAAAGAGAGTAAGATAAGGTAGATGTGAAATCGTTTACAAAAAAAGTTTGACATTTAAAATAAATTGTGTTTTAATTCATTTGTAATCAATGAGAGTGACTCTTTTGAGGCTTGACCAATGATTGTGTAAATTACTACGTAGTGTACATATTGGGAGCAGAAAAGAGTTTTTTTTGTTTCCTGGAGAGGAGCAAGAAAGTGTTCGGATTTAAGAAAAAGATTAAATCAGTTGAATTAGTATCACCTGTTAATGGTAAAATGATTTGTTTAAAAGATGTTCCAGATAAAGTGTTTGCTTCAGAAATGATGGGACCTGGTGTTGCGTTTATTTCGAGTGATGGTAAAGTATATTCTCCTTGTGATGGAGAGTTAGTTACAGTATTTCCAACCAAACATGCATTAGGGATAAAGACTAATAATGGAGCTGAGCTTTTACTTCATTTTGGTTTGGATACAGTTAATTTGGAAGGTGAGGGTTTTACTTTACATTCAGAGGCTGGTCGAAGAATCAAACAGGGAGATTTACTATTGGAAGTGGATATTGAACTTATTCAAAATAAGGGATATAAGATTGATATGCCAATGATTATCACAAATTCAAGTGAGTATTCTTTAAACATTCATGAATGTTCAGATGTATTGGCTAATCAAGAGATTGTAATGTCATTAGATAAAAAATAGAGAGATCAAGAGTATGGAAGTAATTAAAAAGTTAGGAAACAATGCAGCTATCTGTAAAGATAATAGTGGAAGAGAATTAATTGCACTTGGACTTGGGATTGGTTTTCCTAAATGTCCATATACACTAGATGATTTAAGCAAGATAGAGCGAACATTTTATAATGTAGATAATGAATACTTATATTTATTTGAAAATGTGGATTCAAATATTTTGGCTTTATCCGCTGACGTGATTGATTTGGCTACGACTATGTTGAGTGTTTCTTTAAAAGAAAATGCCATTTATACACTTGCAGATCATTTGAATTTTGCCGTTATTCGTTTAAATAAAGGAATGATTTTCAATACGCCAATATCAAATGAATTGCGTGATTTATATCCTGTTGAGGTAAAGGTTGCAAAGTATACGTTGAATTTAATGAAGAAAAAGCTGAATATCGAACTTCCTGAAGAAGAAATGTATGCGATTGCGATGAATATCATAAATTCGGAAGAGATTTTATCTTCTACAAGTGATGTGTCTGTTAAATCTGAATTTATATTAGAAATTGTACATTTGATAGAAGCACAAATGCATATATCAATTGATAAAAATTCTTTCAATTATTCTAGATTTGCTTCTCATATGCAATATTTATTTAGAAGAAAGAGTGAATATACAGAGATTAGTAGTACAAACAAAAAATTGTTTGAATTACTAAAAAATGAATATCCTATGACATATCAATGTGTGTTGGGTATTAAAGAATTGATTTTTAACAAATTTAATTGGAATATTGGAGATGAAGAATTATTATATTTGATTCTTCATGTAAATAGATTGTGTTCACACGAGGGTGTTACGAATGAATCGGCATAACCTTTACACAATAGAGCATTTTTTAAGAGTGCTTATTGCGTAAAGGTTTTTATTTTAGAATGAAAGGAAAATAGAGAGATGAAAAAAGATAAGGCTAGACAAATAGCAAAAGAAGTTTTAGAACAAGTTGGAGGAAAAGACAATGTTTCAAAAGTATTACATTGTCAAACACGTTTACGTTTCAATTTAAAAGATGAAAGTGTAGTCGTAGATGAAAAAATTGAAGAGATTAAAGGCGTCTTAGGCATTGTAAGAGCAGGTGGACAAATACAGATTGTCGTAGGTCCAGAAGTTAAAGATGTTTATAGTGAACTTTGTGATTTAGCAAATTTTGAAAATAAAGATGTAGATCCAGTAGCTAAACAAAAAGAAAAAATCACTTTTAAATCAATTGGAAATGGAATCCTTGATGCCATTTCAGGATGTATGGGACCGGCCATTCCAGCAATTGTTGCTTCTGCATTCTTTAAAATGTTAGTGGCAATTCTAGGACCAGACTTATTAAATGTAATTCAGGAAGGAAATGATTTGTATACACTATTAACATTTGTTGGGGATGCAGCATTCTATTTCTTCCCAGTAATCGTAGGATATACAAGTGCTAAGAAATTTAATCTTAACCCAGTATTAGGTATTTTGATGGGTGCAATCTTGATTCATCCAACCTTTGTAGGATTGATAGGAAAACCATTTACAGTATATGGAATTCCATGTAACGTACAATCCTATGCAAGTTCAATTGTACCTATTATTTTATCAAACTGGATTATGTCTTATGTAGCTCGTTTCTTTGATCGTGTTGTGCCAGGAGCTATTCGTTCTGTATTTTCTCCTGCATTTACAATAGCAGTTATGTTACCAATCGCATTATGTGTATTTGGTCCTGCTGGAGCATTTATTGGAAAATATGTAGTTGGTGGACTATTCTCACTAGAAGGTGTTGCAGGCTTTATTGGCATTGGATTAATCGCTGCATTATATCCTGTATTAGTCATGACAGGAATGCATATGGTATTGATTACGGCTTTATTCCAAGTGTTTGCTACGAAAGGATTTGATGGATTTGCTGCTGTAGCTGTTTCTGTATCTAGTTTTTCAATCATGGGTGTAGGTATTGGTGCTTTCTTCCGTTTAAAAAATAAAGAACAAAAAGCATTGGCATTGTCATATGGAATTACAGCTATTGTAGCTGGAACATCAGAACCAACTATTTATGGAATTTGTACAAAATACAAGAAACCATTTATTGGATTGTTAGCTGGTGGATTCATAGGTGGTGCTTATGCTGGCTTGACAGGCGTTATTGATGCGACTTTAGTACCATCTTCTAATGTATTTGCCGCACTTTGCTTTTTAGGAAAATCACAAGCAAATGTTGTAAATGGAATCATTGCATGTGTAATAGCGTTTGTATCAACTGCATTACTTGTTTATTTCTTTGGATTTGATAAAAACGAAAAAGATATTCAAGCATAATTTAATAGAGGGGTTATTTACACCCCTCATAGCTATATTGAGGATGGTGAATTAATGTTAAATCAAAAAGTATATTTATCAAGTGGAGCTTATTTTGAAACATATATTATGGATTCAGAAATAAATTATAGAGAATATAGAAAGCGTCCTGCCATTATTGTTGCTCCAGGTGGTGCTTATGCAATTCATGCAACCAAAGAATCGGAACCGGTTGCATTACAATTTATGCAAATGGGTTATCAAACTTTTGTTTTAAAATATTCAGTTGGTTCGGATCGTGAACATCCGGAAAGAGGCATATTAAAGAATGCTAAATATCCTATACAAATTATTGAAATGTTTGAAGCTTTACACATAATCAAAAAAAATTCTGAAGAATGGAATATTGATGCGAATCAAATTTATCTAATGGGATTTTCTGCTGGAGGGCATGTATGTGCTTCTTGTGGTGTAAGGTGGGATGATCCAATTATTACTAATGAATTGAGCTTTGTTCCAAAAAAAGAGGAGCTTAAAGTAAATGGAATTGTATTGGGATATCCCTTTTTAACTCCTAATAGTGAGGAATTTTCTTCTACACATCAGTTGGAAGGAGTTGAAAAAGTACAGGATATTATGAAATACGTTTTATATCAAACTAATGTTCCAAGTGAAGAACAGCTATCTAAGGTTGATTTATATAATTATATTTCAGAAAACAGTGTGCCAATGTTTATTTGGCATTCGATTGATGATCCAGTGGTGGATTCACGAAACTCAACTCGTTTTATATCAAAACTATTAGAGTACAATGTTCCAGTTGAATATCATTTGTTTGGTCATGGAGAACATGGTAAGGCACTAGAAAATCAATTGACACATATGGATGATGCGGATATCGATTTACATTTGAATATGTGGGTAAATATGGCTGATTATTGGATGAAAAGAATGGGAGGTAAGTAGAAATATGATGAGAAAAAAAGATTATACAATATTTGAGTACCGTATGGGTAAGGAAATTAAATTTACAGATTTAATTGTGAATGAAAAAGTAAATGGGATTTTTGAAAAAGTATGTGTTCGAACTGAAGATGCTGGTTATATCGATATGTCTATTTATCGCCCTTTAGAATGGAATCAGAAATCTTACTTAAAACCAATTTTTAATTTCCATGGTGGTGGAAACGTATTAGGATTCTATGAACAAGATGGAAAATATTGTCGTTTGTTAGCTGATCTTACTGGATGTGCCATTATTAATGTGGATTATGCATTAGCACCTGAATTTAAGTTTCCCAAGCCTTTATATTCAAGTTACGAAGCGATTGTAGAATTATTAAAAAGAGCGGATGAACTAAAATTGGATTCAGATCATGTAATGGTCATGGGACATAGTGCTGGTGGTTACATTTCTTCTTGTTTAACATTGATGGATCGTGAAAGACAAAAAATTAAAATAAAAGGCGCTATCTTAGATTATCCGCCATTACGTCAAGAAGTAGATACGGAATTAAGAAAAGTTGCAGATCCTTCAAAGGCTATTTCGGAAAATAGAATGTTACAATACATTAATTGGTACTACAATAACTTTGATGAATTAGATGATATTTTGGCATCTCCTTTATTGGCAGATTTACATGATTTGCCTAAAACTTTAGTTATCAGTGCTGAATATGATGCATTAAAGAATGAAGAGAAGGCATATGCAGATAAAATGAGAGAAGCTGGAGGAGATGTAGAATATTACGAGTTTAAAAATTGCCGTCATGGTTTTACGCATGAATGTTTTAATGAATATATGCCAAAAGAATCTTGTGAAGCATGGAATTTAATGTCTGATTTCATTAAGAAAGTAATGGCGTAATATGAAGATTAACAAATTAAACTATCATTTAATGCCGAAAAAGGGATGGTTAAATGATCCTAATGGTTTAGTTTATTTTAAAGGTGAGTATCATATTTTTTATCAGGCGGATGAAGAAAATTTATTGGGGCATGTTAATAAAGCTTGGGGGCATTATTCAACAAAAGATTTTATTACATATAAGCGACATGAATTGGCAATTCTTCCAGATAGTATCTATGATAAAAATGGAGCATATTCTGGTAGTGCTATAGTAAAAGATGATGTTCTGTATTTATTTTATACGGGCAATGTTAAACATGAAGGAAATCATGATTATATTACGTCAGGTAGAGAACATAATTTAATGCGTGTAGAAAGTAAGGATGGTATTCACTTTACGAACAAAGTATGTCTTTTAAAGAATGAAGATTATCCTAGTGATTGTACAAATCATGTACGAGATCCAAAGATATTTGTAAAGGAAGGACTATATCATTTGGTCTTAGGTGCGCGTCTATTAGATAATACAAGCTGCGTATTAGAATATATAAGCAATGATTTGAATACATGGACATACACAAGAAGGTATACGCCAAAAGCTACAATGGGTTATATGATTGAATGCCCAGATTATTTGTTTGATCAAGATAATTCTTATATTGTTTGTAGTCCACAGGGCTTACTCGAAAATAATAAACAATTTCAAAATACATACGCATGTGGTTATTATAAAATTAATCAAAACGATTTAATTAATTATCAAACGTTAGATTATGGATTCGACTTTTATGCACCACAAACATTTTATGGCACAAAATCAAATATCATGATTGGATGGATTGGTATGCCAGATAATGACTATATTGATTATTATCAAGATTGGAATCAAACTTTATCGATACCACGAGTAATAGAGTTTAGAAATGGTAAATTCTTTCAAATTCCAATTTATAAAGTTTTAAATTTACGTTGTGATAAAAAAACATTTGATGCAAACGTTACTTTATCAAAATCATGTAATATAAAATTTGATGTAGAAAGTGATTTTGTGATCAAATTAAACAATGTGGTTTTATCGTATAAAGATATGGAACTTTGTTTAGATTTATCTCAATGTGATTGTGGTCGAACGAAGCGTTATATAAAAAATATTGATGTACAAAATATTTCAATCTATATTGATGAGTCTGTCCTTGAAATTTTTATAAATAATGGTGAATATACAATGACAAGTCGTTTTTATGATAATGAAAAGGATCTATTTGTTCGTTTTGAAGGCATTAATGAGATTGAAACATATAAAATGAAAGGTTTTAAAATAGAATGAAAAAGTTATTAGCTATTGGGGAAGCATTGATTGATATGATTCCATCAAATACGGGTCGTATTATGGATGTGAATAATTTTACACCTAAAGTTGGAGGAGCACCTCTAAATGTCTGTGGTGCCTATACAAAATTAGGCGGTTCAAGCAATATAATCACGATGCTTGGCAAAGATCCATTTGGAGATAAGATTGTTAATGAATTAATAGGATTTGGGATAAATACAGATTATGTGAAACGTACGAATGCTGCAAATACTTCACTTGCATTTGTTGCATTAGATGAAAATGCCAATCGAGAATTTTCTTTCTATAGAAATATGGGCGCTGACATGTTGATGTCTGAAGATGATGTTGATAAAAATTGGTTTATGGATGCATATGCTTTACATTTCTGCTCTGTTTCATTAGGGGATTTTCCAATGCGAAGGGCACATAATAAGGCAATTAAATATGCCAAAGAAAATGGATTGATTGTTTCATTTGATCCTAATGTGAGATTGCCATTATTTGATGATCATGAATATTTAAAAAATGTAATACATGAATATATTCAGTATGCAGATATTTTGAAAATTAGTGATGAAGAAGTTGAATTTATTTTTGGAAACAAAGATATTGAAGAAAATCTAGATTATTTATTTGATCAAGGTGTCAAATTGTTAGTTTATACTTCAGGAAAAGATGGAGCCGTAGCATACACAAAAAATGTGGTTGCGCACTCAAAAGGAATTAAAGTGAATGCGGTAGATACAACAGGTGCAGGCGATGGGTTCATTGGTTGTTTGTTGTATCAAATGGCAAAAGAAAATGTGGATTTAGAACAAATAAATATTTTAACAGAAGAACAATTAAAAACGTATTTAGATTTATCTAACAAATTTTGCTCTATTTCAGTAACAAAAGAAGGAGCCATTGCAAGTTATCCGACAACGGAAGAATTAAGATAACTTATATATAGGAATCAGTATGAATAAAAATGCTGATTCTTTTTGTTTCTTAAAGTCAAGAAAAATCTATCTAATTCGATGAAAATAAATCGATTTAGACAAGATAAGATCATTCGCAACAACATGCTTGGAGTTCATATTGTTTTCACATTGAACATTTATAATTAGAAGTGCTACTGGATGTAGTAACTGTGAACCCTCTGAATAAAAAAGGATGATATCTTGAGTTCTCAAAGATTCCGATTTTGTAGGAGGATATGTTGTATGTATATTTATCTGTACATTGATGTTGCCATGATTATATTGGCTTTAGTTGAATTACTAAAAATCACATTGATTATTATAGAAAAATGTAAAAGACACTAGTTCACCCAAAGCCAACGGATTACTAGTGTCTATACATTAGAATAATTCAGAGGAACCACTGTATCCAGTAGTCTTTCTGTATGAATATTAAACAATTGATATATATAAAAGTCAAGACTAATCTTGTCTAATTCACTGAAATAGAAACAATTGAAATTGATTTATAATAGAGGTTGGCGACTGGATGTAGTAATGGCTACCCTTTGAATGAAAAGGATTACATCTTGATTTCTCAAAGAATTATTACTTTGATGTGTTCTATGTATATTTATCTATATAAGAGTCTTAGTTTAATTACTAAAAATCACATTATTGATTATAGAAAAATGTAAAAGACACTAGTTCACCAAACGCAAAGGATTAAACTAGTGTCTTTACATTAGATAAACTTAGAGGAACTACTTTATCTAGTAGTCTTTCTATATCTGTATTGAACTAACACACTCTGGCGAGTGTGGGCTTTTTTTAATATAGCCTAGTTCT
>ERZ791923.1082-NODE-1082-length-32512-cov-9.287765_pt1 | contig 32512 bp, 47 predicted proteins | sample MGYA00510133_ERZ791923 | MGnify/ENA primary metagenome ERZ791923 (study PRJEB30046, sample SAMN00792106) | human gut metagenome | study: EMG produced TPA metagenomics assembly of the A metagenome-wide association study of gut microbiota in type 2... | reverse complement strand
CTGGGTTACGGAATCCCACAGTTGGCTCATCGGAGGCAACTGCTTGACAAGCATGACAGGAGTTCCAGCGGTGATGCCACTGATCGGGATACGGGCGATCGGAATCCATACGGTGCCGGAATTGTTCAGGATACTACCCGACGGTACCGTGGGGTCAGCCGCCGTGCCACTGGTGGCGGTGCCCTTCAGCACCGCGAGCGCGATCGTTTCGATGTTGTTCGAGTCTCGCGTGTATTTCACGCAGATTAGGTCGTTGCGGTTCCGTCCTGTGACTCCGCTTTCGATGGTGACGGTTTCCGCCGCGGTGACGCGTGCGTACCGTCCTTCGATCACAAGGTTGAGGACCGGGATGAGCGCTTTGTTTGCTGACTGCATGGTCACGGCGGGGAATTTGCCGTCGCTGCCTTGCAGCAGGTAGTTGCCGTTTCCGACCAGTCCGGCCTGCATGGCTCCTTGGTCGCTGGATGTGATGTGCGGAGCGCCGGCCTTGCCGGTGATGAGATTCATGGTCATGGTCATTCCTTCCTATCTGTTGTGTTGTTGAGGTATGCGGCGTAGGCGGCGTCCTGCGTGGCTGCCAGCGCTTTGAACGTCTGCCAGCATGCGGTACAGACGAGCGCGCCCTGTGCGACTCCGTCGACGGTGGTGTGGGTGATGTCGTGCCAGTCGCTGGAGGTGCGTGGGTCACCGTCGGCGAGGTATGCGGAGGCGTGGCATCGGTCGCAGGTGTATCTGGTGATGTTCGTGGTTCGTGCCATTGATGTTCCTTTCTCTTTCAGGCTGTGCGCTGGTAGATGTGTCCTGGAAGGATGGTGTTGCATTCCTTCCAAGTGCCGCCGTAGGTGGTTCCCGGATTTGTTGTGGCGGTGGTCCAGTAGAGGGAGCCGACCGGGTGGGCGGCGATGAACGCCTGGCTTGCGCTCATGCCCGTCTCGCCCTTGTCGCCCTTCGGTCCGACGAGGCTTGTGTTGGAAACCGGTTTGAACGTCACGTTTTTCCCGGTGGCTGTGATCTGCGCGTACATCAGGTTCTTGCCGCCATTGGTCATGGCGAAGAAGTATTCGCCTACGACCGGGGCACGGTTGAAACTGAGTGTCCGCCAGTCAAAATCCGAGCATGCGGACGTCCAGTATCCGGATAGTATGCGTGTGATGATCAAGGCAGGCAACCCGGTCTCGCCGCGTTGGCCGGCCTCTCCTTTCGCTCCGGTGGCCCCGGTCGCGCCAGTGGCGCCGGCAGGGCCCTGCGGTCCTTGCACTCCCTGCTTGCCTTGCGGTCCGGTGTCGCCTTTGGGGCCTTTGACGTTGCCGAGCAGAATCTTCGTCATATGCGCTCCTTACTTTCCGTCATTGATCATGTAGTACAGGTCGCCCGTCGCCGGATCGTAGGAGACGGGAGCCGCCGACGCGGTGGTCGTATCCGCGTACACGGCGTACAGGTCTCCGTTCGGGTCGACCTGCAGTGTGAAGAATCCGGAAGTTGGCGCCGTCACGCCGCTGGCACCCTGCGGTCCTGTCGGTCCCTGTGGGCCCTGCAGTCCCTGCGCACCTTGTATTCCCTGCTTGCCTTGCGGCCCGGTGGGGCCTGTTGCTCCGGTAGGTCCGGCAGGGCCGGTGTCGCCTTTCGGACCTTGCGGGCCGGTAGGGCCTCCTTCTCCGGCGGGTCCGACATCGCCTTTATCACCCTTGTCACCTTTCAGCCCTTCAGGACCTTGCGGGCCGGTAGGGCCGGCAGCTCCAGTGGCTCCTTTAGGCCCGGTCTCGCCGGTATCGCCCTTCACGCCTTGTGGGCCGACGTCACCTTTTGGACCTTGCGGTCCGGCAGGGCCTTGCGTTCCGATGATGGATTGACGGGAAATCGTCTTTCCCGTGAATAGGCTGCCGGACTGTGAAACGCACTGCCAGACGATGCTGTATTTTCCGCCACCTGACAATGCGGTCGAATATTCGTTGGCGAGTGGTGTTCGGTTCAACCATTCGCTCACGTTCCCCGTGAAAGTGGATCCCACCGGATATTCGCCGACGAGGGACTTCTTCATCACGAGCGCCGGAAGGCCGACGTCGCCTTTAGCTCCCTGAACGCCCTGCGCTCCTTGCTTGCCTTGCGGGCCGGTGGCCCCGGTATCGCCCTTGTCACCTTTGGGGCCTTTGATGTTGCCGATCAATAGTCGCGCCATGTGTCACCTTTCCGGGATGTCCACGTACAGGTTCCCGCTCTCGGAGTCCCAGACGAACGAGGGTGGGTTCGTGTTGTCCGGATAGTTCACGTACAGGTCGCCGTCGCCTTCCATGCTGAGCGTGAAGAAGCCGCTCGAGGGGGCGGATACGCCGCTGTCGCCCTTGTCACCCTTCTCCCCTTGCGGGCCCTGGATGCCTTGGGAACCTTGGATGCCTTGTCTGCCCTGGGGGCCGGTCGCTCCCTGTGGACCCGTGGGACCCTGCGGACCTGTGGAACCCGTCGGGCCTTGCGGTCCCGCCGCGCCGATCGCGCCGGCATCACCCTTATCGCCTTTCTCGCCGCGTATCCCCTGCAGTCCCTGCGGGCCTTCGGGACCGGCGACGCCTTGCGGCCCTCGCTCCCCGGTCGCTCCTTTCTCTCCCCGAGGACCGGTGGGTCCGGTCGCTCCGGTGGCCCCCTGTGGTCCTGTGTCGCCCTTGTCGCCCTTCTCCCCTTGCGGACCCTGGTCGCCTTTCGGAAGCCCCAAATTCAAGGTTTTGTCGCTGCCGGCGCCCGTGAGCGACGCGCTTGCCTGTGCACCGGGGGCGAGCGTGTCCACCGAACCGATTTTCAGGCCGGTGATGTAGTCGCCTTTCGGCTGTTTACCCGACAATGCGTTGTTGAGCGAGTCGATGTCGTTTCTGGTCACGTCGGCACTGAACGTCCAGGCGTCGAGTTTGAGGCCGGCTCCAGCGTAGTAGGCGTGGCCACCATCCCCGATGGAGGATTCTCCGCTGTTGCCGCCGGCGCTGGCACCTCCGGATTCGTAGGTGACGGTGAGCACGCCTCCCGAAACCTTGACGATCTTCTTGGAGATCTCGGCAGTGACGACGAGGCCCGTGTTGTTGTCACGGCCCGTGACCAGGTCGCCAACGTCCGCGTCGATGCCGTCGGGAATGTCCACGTCGATGGTGCTGGTGTTCCGAAGTTCCTGGAATTTCTGCCTGCCCTTGTCCTCGAGCTCGTCGGCTTCGGCGTTGGACAACTCGTATGTGGCGGTGCGTTCGTCAAGCCCTTTGAGTGTCTGCGTGTGGCTGAACGTGCCGTTCGCGTCGGCGTACCAGTGGATGACGGTACGGTCCTTGAGTTCGCCCTTGCCCAGACAGATGAGATGGTTGATAGGGTGCGCCGCCTGTTTGGCGGTGAAGTCGATGAGGTCCGAGTCGATGCTGTCGCCGATCGTGCGGACGGGCATGGCGCTCATGGCCACCTTGTCGCCGTCATTACGCAACCGGAGTTTGAGTCCGCTTGCCCTGAGCATCTTGACCAGACCGCTGTACAGGTCCACGTACCGGTCGAACTGGCAGGTGGTCTTGTGGCCGGCGCTTTCTTCGGTGACGGTGAACAGGCCTTGCAATCCCGCACGGCTGACGAGCGTGCGCATGATGACGGGAATCGTGCCGGACAGGGTGAGGTAATCGTTGTTCCTGTCCGGTTCGATGATCTTCGAAGCGAGCACTCCATGCCAGTCGCGGCCATGCCATGTGACGGTGGACAGGCCTCCGTCCACGTCGACATCCATGTCGTCGATGATGCCGCCGTACTCGGTGCCGTCGATCATGATGCGGCTCCCCGCCTTGAGCGCGGCGTCTTCGACCTGCAGTTCGAAGTCGTTCTCCCCGCTACCGAACGCGAGGTCGAGCGTGTATGAGGCGTGGCTCGCCACGGATTTGCCTGTGGCGTCGGTGACGATCAGGTCCATGGCGGTTCGCTCCTTTCCTCGCAGACCGTCAAGTCGAATTGGAATCCTCCCGGCCAACTGACCGACTGTGTTCCGGGCGCGAGCGGTTGGAACACGTACCGGCCGGAATCCTTGCCCGACCCTCGCACGGCCTGCGCGAAGCAGTTTGTGACGAGACCTGTGCCGCTGACCATGGTGACGGTCCTGACATCGCCGGTGCCGTCGATTTCCAGACGCGAGCCGGATGGCACGGTCACGTCGACCTCGTACCGGTTGTTTCCGATGATGACGTACGGTTGCGCGCATGGTCCGAATATCGTGAGCTTGACCGGCTGCGGGATGGACGTGTCGTTGACGATCTCGGCACCCAATGCCATGCCGGCGAAATCATGCGGATAATCATATGGATAGTCAAGGTCGGCGGTTCCGGAATCGTATCGCGGCGTGAAATGCGTCATGGTCGGACGACGCCACACGCCATCGGCCAGCACGATGGTCAACTGCGTCTCGACCATCGTGGGCGTGATGGATTGCGGTTCGCTTTTCGTGATCCACGCTTTGGCTTCCCATTCGCCGTCGGCAACGAGCGTGCCCGGGTTCCCGGATGCCATGTCGGCGTCCGCGAGGCGGCGCAGTAGGTCGAGCGTGGCTGGAGAATCGTGGATCTTCACGGTGACTGTCGCCTCGCGCGCCTTGCGGGTGATGCCCGTCATGCCACGTGAGGCGAGGCTGTAGTCCCAGACGCGGGCTCGCAGTCCCGTGAGCGTCTCGCCGTACAGCGGCCCCTCGAAGCCGATGCGCTCACCTGTGGCCGCGCACACGTATTCAAGCGATTGCACTTCTCACCTTCCTTGCGAAGTCGCGGTCGCCGATCGTCGGCGTGTATCGGGCGATGATCGATCCGAGGTCGCTGTGCAGCGATTCGACCGCCGTGATGAGCTCCCTCAGATCGCCGTCGCCAGTATCGGTTCCGGTGCCGTTGGTGACGTTCAGCCGTCCGGTCTTCGACCAGTCCGCGCTGTCGAGGCTCATCGAGGAGACGAGCGAGTCCATGGACCGGTTGACCACGGCGGCCGAATCGTCGATGCCCAGGGCCATGCCCCGGCCGATCATCACGCCCACCTCGTTGCGGAACACGCGCGACGGCGAGTGGATACCGAGCGCCTTCTTGACGAAGTCAAGTGCGTTCTTCGCGGCTTTGACGGCCGCGTTAACGAGATCTCCAGCGGCGGAGGCGATGCCACTGGCAATGCCTCTGATGATGTTCAGGCCGACACTTCCCCAGTTGACACTAGTGAAGGCGTTCTTGATGCTCGAGATGATCGACGGGATCTTGCCGACGAGTTGCGGGATTGCTGACACGAGACCCGATGCCAGGGTGACGAGCAGTTTCACGCCTGTTGAAAGGATCTGCGGCAGATGGCTGGCGATGGTATTGACGATGCTGGCGATGATCTGCGGCACATAGGCGATGAGCAGCGGAAGCGCCTGCGCGAGTCCCGTCACGAGGGTGACGAGCATCTGCACACCTGTTGAAAGGATTTGCGGCAGGTTGTTGCACAACCCGTCGATGAGTGTCGAGATGATCTGTGGCACCTGAGCGACGAGTTGGGGCATCGCGGACACGAGGCCGTTGACCAAGTTCAGGATCATCTGCACGCCCTGCCCCATGAGCTGCGGGAGACCGGTGGCGAGTGCGATGATGATGGCCGTGATGATCTGTGGGATGGCGGCGGCGAGTGTCGGGAGACTTGCGACGATGCCCTGCAGGAGTCCGTCGAGCAGTGTCAGTCCGGCGCTCATGAGCTGTGGCGCGGCGGCGATGAGGCTGGTCACGAGGCTGGTCACGAGGGTGACGGCCATTGGCATGAGTGTCGGCAGGTGCGAGGCGAGTCCCGTCACGATGGTGTCGATGAGGGACGCTCCGACCGAGACGAGCGACGGCAGCGCGGACGTGATGCCTTGGAGCACCATTTCGATGATGTAGGTGCCGGAGGAGACGAACTGCGGCAGGCTGGACTGGATCCACGTTTCGGCTTTGGAGAGGATGCCTGGCAGAGATGCGAACGCGGAGTTGATGACCAGCGACAGTTGTCCGCCCATCTGGCTGTCTATCATGCCTATGCCGGCCACGAGTGCGGCGGCGAGCGCTCCGATGCCGAGGAATTTGATGAAGTTTCCCGGTGCGAAGAATCTGGTGACGAGGCCGCCGATGGTGTTGAGGCCGTTTTGCAGTCCTGTTCCGGCTTTGCCGATGGCGTTTTGGAGTGGTCCGCCGATGGCGTCGCCGAGTCCGCCGAAGATGTTGCCGAACGCGGTTTTGAATGGTATGGCGAGACTGGAGAGCTTGCCGGTGATGGTGCTTGTCTTCGCGCTGATCTTCGCCAATACCGTGGCGAACGGGTCGCCGTCGAGCGTCATCGCTTCACGAACGCTCTTGTTGAACAGTGGGCGCGTTTTGCTTCCAATGGCGGTGACGGCCTTGCCGAGCGGGGACGTATTAATTCCCCCTGCCGCGGTGGCGAGTCCTTTGGTGATGGCGCCACCTAGCTGTCCGGCCTTGCCTCTGAGGGTGGATCCGAAGGAGGAGATGCCGTTCTGCATGCCGTTCAGTCCGGCGTACAGGCCGCTGTTCTCCCATCGGAACGTGAGGCTTGACATGCCTGGCGCGAGTTTTCTTCGGATTGCTTTGAACATGTCGTCAGTGGCGGATGCGAATTGGCTTCCGCCTGTCTTGACACGGTTGATCGCATTAGCGAACGGGTCGCCGTCGATGGTCATCGCATCACGCAGCGCAGGGGTCAGATAGGCTTTGAATGTGTCGACCTTGGATTTGACCGCGGCGAACGCCCCGCTGACCTCGGAGCTGCTTTTCTTGAGACCACTGACGAGATCGGAGAGACCTTTATCGCCGGTTTTACCGAGTTGGTCGAGCAGTCCGATGATCTTGTCCGCATTTCCTCCGGCTCCGCCCAGCAATGCGAGGCCGCCTGCGAGGGTCGCCACCTTTCCGGCGAGGCCGCCGATTGTAATGCTGCCGTTCTGCAGACCCGAGGAGAGTTGTCCGATGAGGCCGATGACCTTGTCGAACGCGGGTTCGAGCCTGTTGACGAACGTGCCGACGAGTGGTTTCGCCTGGTTGGTGAACGCGTCCACCGCGGGTATCAGCGCAACGAACGTCTTCCGGAGATCCTCCATGATCGGCGTGGCGGCGGATTCGCCAAGTCGGCTCAATGCGGCTTTCACGTTGGCCAGGGCGCCGGTGAATGTGGTGCCTGCGGATAGTGCGGCCCCGCCTAGGCCTTCCTGCATGGCGTCGGCGAAGGTCTGGAAGTCGATCTTGCCGTCCGAGACCATGTCGGACACTTCGGCGCTGGTCTTGTTCAGATGCTTGCCGAGCATTTGGAGGACGGGGATGCCGCTCGACATGAGCTGGAGCATGTCGTCGCCCTGGAGTTTGCCTCGGGCGGCGACGGAACCGAAGATCATGCCGATGTCGGTGAGGCTTCTGCCGCTGATCTGCGCGGTGTCGGCCACAGTCTTGAGGACCTTGGTGAGCTGGTCGCCTTCCTTGATGCCGGACGCTGACAGGCTGGCCGCGACGGTGGCGGCGTCACCCAGTCCGAAAGCTGTGCCCTTGACGGAGGCGAGCGCGTCGTTCATGATTTCGGTGACGCTCGCGCTGTCGTGGCCGAGGCCTTTGAGTTTGGCTTGCGCGTTCTCGATGTTGAGGGCGCGGGTGAAGCCGCCTTTGGCGGCCAATGCGGTGATGCCGCCGGCGAGGGTGGCGATCGCGCCTGTGCCGACCTTGCCGATTTTGCCGAATGCCCCGCCGATTTTCGAAATGAGGGTGTTGGAGCTTTTCTTGGAGGCTTTGTTGACGGCGTCGCCGATGTCGCCTTCGATGCTTTTGCCGAATCCTTTGCCGGATGGTTCGACGTGGACGTATACGACGCCGATGTCCTGTGCTGCCATCGTGTTTCCTTATTCGTAGGTTGGGATTCCGATGGCGGTCGGAGTCAGAGGTCGTCGTTGATGCGGAAGCAGGCTTTGAGCCGTTCCCTGTCCTCGCGTTGACGGCGGGTGAGGCTGTGCGTCGGGGTTGGCGGGCGGAGCGGGTCGTGCTCGTGGTCGAACCATGGGCGTTTGCGTTGTCCGGACAGCGTCCAGACCGCCTGTTCGGCTCCGTCGGGCGCGTAGACGGCGTTCTGCAACGCCATCCACGAGTGGCTCGTATGGTCTTTGAGGATTTCGCGGGTCAACGCCCAGGCGAGTCCCCAATCGACTCGTGGACGTTGACCTTCAACCCATTCCCGGAAGCGTACGGGCCTGTAGATCTGCCCGTACGCTCGGATCCAGTCGTAGGCTAGTGCCGCGCGATTGTTGTTCCAGAGGTGGGCGAGGTAAACGCTTTTGGGTCCAGTCCGGATTCCTCGGCCCACGCCTTGATGGTCGCGGTGAGGTATTGGAGTGGACGCTTGGTTTTGCGCAGCACGTTCCAGAAGTTCGGCTGCATCGTCTGGAAGTATGCGAGGAACGTGCTCACGCAGGCCGTGATTTCCTCTTCGGACAATGCGGGCTTGCCCTTGACCAGGAGGATGGCCTGGACGAGTTCGATGGGCAGTTCCGCGTTGTTGAGGTTCGGCAGGTCGAGTTTGACGCCGGCGACCTCGAGGTGCACGTCGGGTTTGAGCTCTTCCGCTTCGGTCAGGTCTACGTCCACGACATGGTATTCTTTGTCGCTCATGTTGGCTCCGTTCGTTCGGTGGCGGTTAGTGAAATGGATCCCGTGCGTCCGACCGCCATCGTCCGCACGGGAAGAATCAATGAACTCACTTGGATGAGTCGATGACGAGGCCCCATGCGTGGAACTGCTCGCCGTTGGCGCCCTTGAGCATCTTGAACGTCATGCTGAAGTTCATGATCTCGCTGGATTTCAGGCTCACGTCGTCACGGTCGCTCACCTTCGCGTTGGTGCCGTACAGGAGGAACGGACGGTCCTGCTGGTCGAGCGCGACCAGCACGAGGATCCACTCCTTCTTCAGGCCTGCGCCCTTGATGCTGATGCCGCCGTCCGTTTCGACGTCCACGTCGAAGTAGGCCGACACCACATCCTTGCGGCCCTCCATGGCGGCGAGCTGCAGGGTCCAGTAGCCCGGATCCGTGTCGGACAGCACGATGTCGCCGTTGTGGGCCTTGTAGTCGGTGCTGTCGCCCGGTTCCGGATGCAGTACGGCGCCGTCCTCCGTGGAGTAGCCGATAGGCTTCTTGCTTACCGGCGGGGTCCAGGCCACTCCGGTCGGAGCCACGAACGTGCTGTCGCCCTTTGGGAACAGGAACAGCGCGTAGTTCTTGATCAGGCGCACGTTGCCTGCGGTGTTGCCGCTGGACACGTACCCGTAGTCGGTCGCGCCCTGCGCGGCGACGGTGTTTTTTTCATTGTTGTCAGACATTCGTCTGCACCTTTCCGTTCTTCGCGTGTGGCGGCACGTTGTCTTTGGTTGTGTTTCAGTTGACGGTGACCTCGAGCAGGAGCACGCCGTACGCGCACACCAGCCTCTTGTCCTCGTCAGTCATGCGTACCGGCCCGGATTCGAGTGACGCGTCGATGAGCGGCGCGACGTTTCCGAGCCCGATGATCTCCCTCGCGATGTCGGCCCACAGGCGTGCGGCCTTGTCCCAGTCGCCCGTATGGTCCTCTCTCATGCATCGCACGCTCAACCGCAGCCGCACGTACTGCGAGATTGGAGTGCTCATGCCCTGCATGGAGTCGGCCAGAGTGGCTTCGGTGAAGGGCGGTTCGAGGTCGGCTCGTTCGATGGTGTCGAACGTCACGTCCGGGAACAGTGTCCTCAGTTTGGGCAGGAGCAGCGGCTCCGTGCGGCGGGGAGTGACCGGGATGCTCATACGTGCATCCTGCCGAGCGTGTCCTCCAGCGTGCCGTGCGCCTTCTCCACCGGTGCCGGGCAGAGGATGGCCACGCCGCTGCGGTTCTTGCCGTCATGGTCGCGGACCATGCACCGGCTGTCGGTGACGGCCTCGTTGGCCGAGTCACGCATGCGCGAGCGCAGCGTCTCGTTCTTCAGCACCTGTTGGCTGAATGCCTTGCGGTTGAATACGAATCTGCATCGTTTGGCCATGCTTATCCTTTCCGTTCGCCTACGGTGATGACGTCGCCGATGTGGCGTCCGTGGATGTTGTTCCACACTTGCGGTTCGCCTTTGACGGGCAGGAGGATGCCTCTGACTTTGATCAGGTCGGTGGCTTGGATGCCGGATGGTTGGCTACCGCGGATGTGGATCGTGTATTCGATGGTCTGCGGGCTGGCGTTTTCCTCGGTCTGGTCGGTGGTGGAGTTTGGTTCGACCAGCGCCTGGAATGTGCCGACGCGGGCGGGTTTGCCTTGGATGGGGTTGCCGTCCGTGTCGGTGGTGGGCTGGCCGCGCCAGATTTCGATGGTTTCCACTAGGATGTCTCCCCCGTTGCCATGTCGACGCTGAACGCGCGTTGCGCGTTGATGCCGAGGATGCGTTTCTCGTCGTCGCGCAGCCAGAGGTCGCCGGTGGGCGCTCCGAAACTGTATTGTTCGCTGAAGCTGCCGGTGGTCTGGTTCATCTGCGTGATGCCGCCGGGAATGTCGTACGGGTCGGCCTGCATGATTCTGCGGACGATGTCGCAGGTGATCTTCGTCAGCAGGCGTGGCCGTTCTTCGAGGAGCCGCTGCCAGATGGGCGAGCGTTCCTTGATGTAGTCGGTCACGTCCGCGAGATGCGTGTCGGCTTTCTCGCGTTCCTCGTCGGTGAGCTTGTGCCATCTCCGTTCGAGGTCGTCGGAGGTGGCGAACATGTCGGGTTCGTCCGTCATGGTCACTTCTTGTCCGGCAGTTTGACCGCCCCGGCGGATACGAGGCCGGCGATGATGTCGTCGAACTGTTTCGCCAACGTGTTGAACGCGGTGACGAGTTTGTCGAATTCGTCCTTGGTCGGAGTGTCCGCCGCGGCCTCGGCGATGTTGCTGTCGACGTTGCCGATCGCTTGTTCGGGCGCGTACTGCTTAATGCCGCCGAGGGTGTCCTCGCCGGCCGCCGGCAGCTCGTAGGCGCTGGATCCGGCGGAGAAGTCCGTGCCATCCTTGTTGACAAGGCTCACCTGCGCGTCCAACGGTCCGATCGTATGCTTCTTCTTACCTGACGGATTGACCACAAGGGTCTGGATGGGGAAACTCATCGTTCACCTCATTCCGTGGCCTTGAGTACGGCGAACGCCTTCGGATCGATGATCGCGAACGCGTACATCGCCTCGGTGCGGTATGCGATCTGGTTATGGGCCTTCAGGTCCACGCCGGTCTGGTCCGGATCGCCGTAGGCGATGATCTCGCTGGTCAGATCGCGGACCATGCCCCATTTGATGAGGCTGAAATCTCCCATGAACGCGAGCACCTTCGTCGGGGTCTTGGCCAGTCGGCCGTTGACGGTTCCGGAGGTCGCGGCGGTGATGCCGTCCAGGCTGCCGGCCTGCAGGTTCAGCGGGATCTCCGGGTAGAAGCGCATGCCGGTGGAGGGGACGCGCAGCTTGCGCAGGCGGGACGCCCAGGTCTTGGACAGGGCGACACCGTTGATGTCGTAGGAGTCGTTCAGCGCGTCGGCCAAAGCGTCCACGTTGCCGATCTCATCCTCGGTGGCGATCACCTGCACGGCGGACGTGCTCAATGGGTCGAATCCGGAGAGCGCCTCACCGGTCTTGGGGTTGATCGCATGGTAGATCACGTAGTCGAGGGCGCGGCCCAGTGCGGCTGCCTGATCGGCCTGGATGCTGCGGATGATCTGCAGCTGGTTGTCCTCGTCGGCCCACTGGAGTTCGCTGGTGACGCGGGTGGTGGTCTGCACCTTGAAGCGCTTCGCCACGACGGAGTCCACGGTCTGCTCGTAGCTGCTCTTGACCGCGCCTTCGGCCACTACCTCGGCTTCGCTCTTGCCGTTGAACACGAGGTAGTCGGCGTCGGAGAAGATCTGTGGCGTGCTGGGGCTCAGGGACGCGATGGTGCTGGTGTCCTTGGCCTTGTTCACGATTTCGGTGGCCACGCTCACGGGGAGCTTGATCTGGTCTGTTTTCATCGCCATGATGACTTGTCCTTTCGGATGGTTGGGTTATTCGCCTAGGAGCTGGTGGATGTACGAGAGCTCTTCGGCGTCCTTGTTGTTGTTCTGGTGCGATGGAGAGCCCGTCTGGTTCCTCACCTGAGGCGGCTTGGATGCCGGATGCAGCGCCGCGTGCAGGAGGTCCGCATGCGCCTCGAGTTCCTCCTTGGTTCCGCCGCGCAGCAGTTCGGCCGGAACGTCCTTGTCTTTGGCGACTTCGGACACCCATTCCGCGTGCTGCTTCTCGGCCGCGGCGTCGTCGATCTGCTTGCGCAGCGCCGCGTTCGATTCCTTGAGTTTGTCGATTTCGCTCTTTCCGGCGTTCTCCATCTCGTCGAGTTTCATGGCCTTGGACTTGAGCTCGTCGTAGTCCTTGTACTTGCCGCGCTCCTTGGCCAGTCGCTTCTCGACGATCTGGTCGACCTGTTCCTGGGTGAACGACCTCGGCTCACCGCCGTCGCCACCGTCATTGGAACCGCCCTCGTCGCCACCGCCGTCGATGAGACGGATGTGTGCCGGGAATCGGAATCTGATGGACATGCTGCTCTCCTTTGCTGTTTCCCGTGGATTCGAGTTCGACCGCGCCACGGTGCGCTGTATGGTCCTCCCACGCGATACGGCGCATGGTCGCCGCCAACCTGAATGGCTGGCCGAGTGGTGGATGCAGGATTCGCACCTGCGCGGCTGTGAAGCGCCCGAGTTACAGTCGGGTCCATTCGTCTGCTCTGGCAATCCACCGAAATCAATGGTTTTTGGTAAAATAGAAGTACCGGAGGTCCCGTGCAGACTTGAAATAATAGCCTATTCGTGCGGGAGTGCCTCCGGGTTTTTATTGCAGCTCGATTTCTCTCATCCCGTTGTTGTCCAATAGGAACAAACGTCTGATCTTGTTTTTCTTATGCAGCGCGTTATAGCGGGAAAGTTGCGTCACCAGTTTCTCCGGAGCCGAGTATCCAGTGAGATCCACAATGAATGCATCCTTCACGACACCATGCTGCTCGGCTTTGGATACCGCTTTTGAGATGTTCTTCGAAATGGATCCGTAGTCTGGGCGTTTTTGCCGAGATGACTTAACCTCGCACTCAAGGTCTTGCTCAATCCATTTCAAGTCATTCGTCGATTTGTGCCCCAAAGTATCGCGTGGAATCCATTCGTAATGCTGTCCGAGTGACTTGAAATGTTCCAGGAACACGATTTCATGCATCTCAAGGACGTCTGCGTCTACTGGGACGCCAAGCGCCTTCTGCCTTCCATCCCATCCTTTCTTGCTTAATGATTTCTCGTCGCGCATGCCGGTGAAATCATGTTCGACTTTGAAAGACGCACGTTTCTTCGGCATGATCCCGTCGCTCAATTGCTTAGGGAACTTATGACGCATAACGAATGTGACGGCATTCGCGTCGGCCGAATCCAACTTGATTCCGGCTTCCTCGGCGGAGGACTTCCAATTCTTTCCCAATGCGTTGCCGTTGATGGCTTGCACGGCCTGATCGTACATGGCTTTATACTTCGCTTGGTCATAGCCGAAGATCTTGTCCTTGCCCCAGCTGCACACGGGAATGCAACGGCATTTGCCGTTATGGAAAGAGCCGCCGAAGTCCGCGCTTTCCTCACTGGTGTATGCGAATCCTCGGCTGGCGAGCATCACGCAAAATGCACAAGGATTGGAGCCTCGTGGGACGCGTGCCCATCCAGGATGCGTCTCGTCGGCGTCGCGGTTGTTCTGCGTGGTCAATCGTACAGACCTGCTCATCATGTCGGCAATGAACTGCTGCCAGTCGTCCACCGTCTTCAGGTCGGGCCAAAGGTCTTCAACAGTCAGCCCGTTGGCGTTGCCATGCTTCAAATTAGTGTAGTTATGCCCATTCCAATCGGTTCCAGTGAAACCGCCTACCTGACGGTATAGCACTTCATATTCGTCGCAAGTAGATGAGACGTAGGGCGGCATTTTGATGCCGGCGTATTTCTGCCACAGGTTCCTGGTGTCAGTGTAGTACCTGCGTGATCGTTCGGACGCATCGCGGGTGTACCTGAGCACTATGTCTTGTCGTTCCAACGGTTTCGCGGATTCCATCGCGTCGGTGGCGTCGTCTGTCAGATTCTCAAGATCAGTCTCGTAATCCCTATGCAGTTTCTCCAGTTTCTGACGAAGCTGCGCTTTCGCCGGTTCCGGCAGATCCAGATTGTTCAGATCCATCCGTCACCTCCGAGGACGCCGCGCTTCTGTCCATGAGCTGGTCGATGCGTTGTTCCGATTTCTGCCGTTGCTGGTCGGCGCGTAGGCGGGTGATTTCCTCGCGGGTCAGGCCGAGACGTTCGAGTCCGACATCGGAGTCGGCGTAGCCGGTGATCTTGTCGGCGATCTTCGTGAACGCGTCGGCGCGCGCCGCGTCGGAGATTTCCCTTGTGGGCGCCCATACCGGATGCACGTCGCGCATGGAGTCGGGTATCGTGTTCGCGCCTTCGCGCAATGCCACGGCGATGCCCATGGCCCGTTTGAGTTCCCGTCCGAAGGCCACGTTCTGCTTGTCGGCGATGCGCGTCAACCGTCGTTCGGCGGATGCCATGGCCTCGGCGCTGGTCGGATTGTCCAACGTGATGCCCAGATAGTCGACCGGCACTCGGGTCTGCGAGGCGACGAGCATGGCCAAGGTCTTGAGCATGTCCGAATGGGGCGTCATGGACGCCTGCTGCACCTGATGCAGTTGGGGAAGCTCTCCGTTCTCGTCCGCGGTGATCGCGTTGATCGCCTGGATGAGACTCGTCCATGTGTTGCTGCTGAACGCGTCCCTGTTCGCTCCGATGAACCAGAGTTTCGGAACGGAATAGAATTCGGCCGACGCCTCCATGCGGACCACGGTGCGGAATCCGGCGTCGACGAGGCTCATGAGCGAACGGCTGATGCGGCTGTGGCCGAATGGCCGGTCCATCTGCCTGTCGTAGGCGAGCGCGACGGCAGTCGGCTGGTCGAAGTTCGTTTCGTTTTTCTCCGCCCGCCATGGGGTCAGGTGGCCGGAGCATTCGTAGACCTTGCCGGGGAGCCACACGTTGAACGCGCAGATTCGTCCGTCCTTGTCGTCCTCGGTGATGGTCAATGCCGCGGCCAGACGGTGGTTGCGTCGGTCCCAGATTCCAGCGGACCAGTCGGCGGAGCGTGGGATCATGCTGATCCGGTCCGGATTCTCCGGGTCTGCGGCGATGGTCAGGAAGCTGCATGAGTGCTTGTAAGCGGATACGATCAGTTCTGACGTGGCCACGTCCAATTGGTTGTCCTCGAACAGGTCGTTGACGCCCATCGTGTCGTCGCCGGATACGCTGAACCCTTCCAGGTCGCTCAGGTCGCTCAATGATCGGACGGCCAGTTCGGGCCATCCGATCATCGCCTCGACCTTGTTTTTGATCTGGTCGGGGATGGAGATTCCGAAGTCTTTGAATCGTTCCTTGCAGTCGTAGTAGGCTCCGCGGATCAGGTTGCGTGGGTATTTCTCACGCCACACGCGCAACAGTTCGTGGATGATGGGCATGTCCTCGTCGTCGACGCCGAGGATGGTGCCGACGTTTCCGCTTGCGGTGTCGAGGTAGCTGCTGCCGGTGAATTTCGGAGCGACACTTACCGTTGTGCCGTCGGCCATGTAGAACACCATCAGAACATCACCTCCTGTCGTCTTCCCGGATGTCGTTTCGTCGTGAACGCCCCATACAGGGCGAGAGTGGTGGACACGAGCGGCGTGATGTCGACATCGCTGCCGAGTTTGTTCCAGGCGATCGCGCCGGACTGTCCAAGAGGCCGCGTGGTGGCGCCCTTGACGGCTGCGGCCAGCTGCGGCTGGTATTCGTCCCGTGGATGCTTGAGCGTTCCGGCCTTGAGCATGTCGAGGAAGCGTCCGCACGCGCGGCCCATCTCCTGCATGTTCGTCACCGTGACCCTCACATGCGCCTTCTTCAGTTCGGGCAGCAGGCTCATAGCGGGCGACTGCGCGTCGATGACCACGCTGGCGGTCTTCGGCCAATGTTCGGCGAGCCAGTCCACGGCCCACATGGTTCCCGCCTGCCGTGCGTCCTTGATGTTCGCCATCTGGATGACGGCCGAACCGTCCGCGTACCGTAGCGCGGCTCCGATGGTCAGCACGCTCCTGTCCGGAGGCATGTCGATGCCGAAGCTCACGGTTCCCCCATCAGGCACGTCGTCGATGGCCGCGGCCTGCCACAGGTCCGGGCTGATGGCGTACGCGGTGGCGGTCTCATCCCATATGCCAAGCGCCTCGCGACGGAACGAATCCTCGGCAAGGAGATTGCGCATGCGCAGTATCGCCTGTTCGCTGGTGCGTTTCGGATATGACGGGTTCGCTTTCGCCCACGCGGTCCGGTCGTCCAGGTCGCAATCGCGGTCCGCGCCGAGCTCCACGTAGAGCATGCCGTCCGAATTGCCGGACAACGCGGTCGAACGTTTCTCCTCGAAGGCTTCGCACTGGTCTCCCGGCTTCGGAGGGTTACCCATGAACACGATCAGCGGATTCGGGCTCGTGTTCACGATCGGAATCAGGTTATCCAACGCCTTGATGGTGAGGATCTGAGCCTCGTCGAACACCTCGATGTCTGCGGAGTGCAGGCCTCGGCCGAAGCCGTTCTCGCGGGCTCCGAACATGATGCGGCTGCCGTTGGTGAAACGGATCTCCTGCTGTCCGTTCGCTCGGCGCACGTTCCGCACGTATCTGGAAAGTTTCGGATTGCGGGTCAGGTCGCACATATCGGCGAATGTCTCGTCGGAGGTGCGCGTGTGGTGCGCGGTCCAAATGACCAATGTTCCGGCGCGCCCGGCGCACAGGATGAACATCGCGGTTCCGACGGTGAATGTCTTGCCGATCTGTCTGCAGCTGGACAGGACCGCGCCGCCGGACCCGCATGCGTACTTGCCGTCGGAGCGTTTGGCGAACAGCAGGTAGAGAAAGCCTTTCTGCCAGAGGTCGTAATGGATTCCGGCCTTGACCGCCGCGCTGTTGATCAGTTTGAAGTCACTCGACGTGACGCCTTCCGGCTGCACGAGCCGTTGGGCGATTTCAGACAATCGACGCTCCGACATCCTCCGCCACCTCCGTCACGTCATCGTTCATGTCGAACAGACTGCCGGATTCCTCGGCCATGCGCATCCGTTCGTCGAATTCTGCAAGCTTGCTGCTAATCGACGGCAACGCGTTGGCCGGTGTTGAGGGAGCATGCAGAGCCTCACGCAGTCTTCCGACGATTTCACGGAGCGTGTCCTCATGGGAACCGTCCATCATGCGTTCGAAGTTTCGTCTGTCGAGTTCCTGTTCCGGTTTTCTCTTCGCTTTAGCAGGCTTGCTTTTCCTTGTCCGAGCTGGATTGTTCTTTTTCCGACGATAATCCGCTTTCTGGCGGCAGGACTTGGAACAGTACTTCTGAGGCCGCCCATGGCCGGAAGGCTGGAATTCCTTGCCGCAGAGTTCGCACTTCATCGGCGTAATCCTCGCTTTCCGACCTTTCGTTGTTTCCCCTGTTTCCGACGTTTGAATCCGCGGGGAGAAATCGGCACTGCACCCGAGGCTACCCCAAGGGGGTATGACCGGGTACCCTGCCCTGGTATCGGGTCAGATGCCGAACGTTTTGAACGGCATCGAGCTTGATTTCACTTCCTGTCTGCCAGCCAGCAGCGCTCGTGCGTGTTCGTCTGTCTTGTCGCTCTTCATCCTGTTGCAGATGCGGTGCGTGAGCCTGCAGTTAGTGAAGCTGTATGGATCACCGCCGCGTGAGACCGGTATGAGCTCATCCACTTCGGCGCTCATCGGATGTGGTGTCTTCAATGTCTTGTCGACTGGCTTGCCGCAGATGGCGCACACATCGTATGCGGCCAGCACTCTTTGCCTGAGCATGCGCCGCCGGTATCCGTTGCTGACCCGCTCGTTGCGTCGCTTGCTCATGGTTATTCCTTCGTATGAAGTCCTAGCATGGCCGACCACGTGTCGACTAGGGATCCCGTCATCTGCGGATATCCCCTCACGAGGTTATTCATGGAGCGCCTTCGGCGGGAGTCGAACCCGCGCATACACGCGGCCGCAAGGAAGAGGATCCGAAGATCTGCGACCGGTGTGATCTGCCACTGATTCCTACGAAGGCATGGACAGGCGGTTTGAGCATCACCGCATCACGTAAGCGCGGGATTGGCTTGCCTGCCACTGTTGGTGTATGCCCACTCTGACGTGAGTGGGCGGAGCGTGTCCGATATGCCGTTCGGACAGGACGGTGTTACGTAGCCCAAGGAGTTAGGAGAATCCAAGGTGGATATGAAAAGGGTCCAAACCAATTCACCTCGGTTTGAACCCTCTAATCCACTGACAATTGTGCGTTGCACTTTCGATTTTGTCAAATCGAGTCGCGTCGCACGACCTGTCCATGCACGTCGGAAAGCCTGTACAACGGCTGCCCCTTCACGTTTTCACCAACCGGTTGGAGCCTGCCGCGCTTGCGCCATGAGCGAATCGTGTTCGCGTTGCACTGGAATCCGCATTCGCGCAGCAGTTCCGCGCACTCACCAGCCGTGAACGCGCGTCCCGACCGAACGCATTCCCTCAGGAACCCCAACCGCACATCCTCCACAAGGTAAGTGTTGCCGCACACGGGACATGCAACGCTTACCGCGCCGACCGTCGCGGTCAATTCGACTCCGCACAGCGGGTTCGGGCATCTTCCGATGCCATGTTTCGCAGGCGGCACGTCGATGATGTCCAGCGTCTTTCGAACCATCGACTCCCACTCATGGTAGAAGTCGGCGATGTCAGGCATGCGGCGCAGTCGAGGACTGCCGGCGCAGACACGCAGCATGTCCACCAGCGGCGGATGCACGCCATAGGTAGCCCAAGGCATGGCGGGCGGAGCGTACAACCGGCGCCAGAGTGCGATTGCGGCATCCTCGATGGCCTGCATGTGGTCGAGCACCGGCAATCGGATTGGCGTCGGCGCGGATGGAAGGTTGACGCGTCCAGGCTGGTGGCCTCCGTAGCGCGCGGTCGAGTCCAGGAACTCATGTAGCGAATCCAACCATGATGGATATTCCCGCAGCCAGCCGCGCATCAGCCCATCGCATCTCGCGCACATGGTGTCGCCGACAGCGCATTCTCCGCCGCAGACGAGGCACACGCCGGCGAGCGCTGGCTTGTTTTGGTTGGTTTGTGCTGGTTGTGTCTGGTTTGGTGTTGGTTGGGATTCGTTGTTTTGTTCGTTCATTTGTTCGATTCCCTCCGGCGTGGTAGTCTTCTGGTGGTGTCAGGAGCCCGGCCGGAAGGTCGGGTTTCTTGTTATTCGTGGTGTTGTTGGATTATCGCTTTGATTTCCTCTTTGGGGACTTGCGGCATCAGTGGGGCGATCTCATCGAGGGCGTATCCGGCCTGATGCCATTTGATGATCATGTCCATGAGGGTTTTCTTCACTTTCATTTCGTTTCCCTTCGTATTTGCTGGATGATCGTCTCGTATGGTTTGCGGTGGAAGATGCGTATCCACCATTTGGGGCGGCGGCCCCATATGGTTTTGACTTCGGTGAGGGGAAACCATGATACGTACCATTTTTGGCAATTTCCGCAGTACAGCACCTCGCCTTCCTCCCTCGGTCTGGGATGCTCATGGTCGAACGCTGGCGGCCTTGGCACCAAATAACTTCGATTGCTCATTTTGTGTCCTTGAGTGTGATGCGTTTCATTCCTTCGCCGCCTTCATTTCTTGGACTTCACCGTCGAAAAAATCGATGATGAGATTGCAGATGGCGACCGCCGACGTTTTGAGCTGGGTTTTTTCCTCTTCGTTTTCGGCTTTGATGGCGAAAACGCCATCCTTGCTGTTGAAATCGATTCTCATTTCGTGTCCTTCGTGGTTGGGCGGACGGTGAATGCGACGAGTCCGGTCTCGGCATTGAACACCTTGACCGGCTCGCCAGTCCTCAAGGACACGGCCTGCGCGTAGTCGCCAGCATCGTCGATGTCCTCGAACGTTCTGATGCCTTCCTGGGTGACGACGTTGTAGCTCATCTTGCCGGCTCCTTGTCCGCGCCGCTCACATGGCTCCAGTCGCATGACAGACCGCCCTGCTTGTAGCCCGAGTAAACGACGCAGTCCACTTTCCTCGTGTCGGTCAGTGTGACGATGCATTCCTTGATGCCGTAGCTGGACTCTTCGGAGCATGTGGTGCCGGTGGCGGCGATGGCGTGGGCCGGGGTCGACGTCTTGGACGCGCTCCCGCATCCCGCGAGCGCGAGGAGGAATACCGGTGTGAGCAGGAACATGGTTATGGCGGTAAGGCCGATGCCGGCGAGCGCGAGTGGTTTGCGTTTTCTTCTCATTTCGAGTGTTTCCTTCCTTGTCTGGTGGCTTCCGTGTTCCATGCGCGTATGGCTTCCTTGAGGTCGTCGTGGCGGGTGAGGATGAGGATGCCGTGGTGGTGTTGGCAGGCGCATGCCCAGAACTGTCGTATGGCGGATGTTTTCCGGTTGACGGCCCGGGCGATCCGGTCGAATCTGATGTTTCTGCTGCCGCAGGTCGGGCATGGCACTGGTTTGCGCCATTTGCGCAGTCGTGTCTCCTCGAATACGGGTTTTATGGTTTTTCCCTTCATTGTCTTCACCATGCCTTTTTCAGGAGTGTGCGGTATCGGATGTAGTCGTTGATGTCGCGTCGGATGCAGTCGCGTACCCTGTGCGTGCCACGATGCCCCTCGTACGGATCCTCGGGACAGTCCAGGAACGTGAGGTAGCGGCGGAGCGTGGTCAGGTCGAACTTGCGGTAGGACAGCCACCTGTCCGGGTTCATGTCGAGACGTTTCAGGAAGTCGATGTCGAAATCCACGTTCGTACCGGCCGGAACCAAGGTGAAGCGTTGCGAGAGGGAGTCGAGATACTCCTCCACGGCGTTCGCGACCGCTTCCACGCAGTCGTTTTTGGCGGAACCGTTCAGCAGTTCGAACAGAAGCCCGTTGTCCGTATGCATGGAGAACGCTATCGGGCTCATGTCCAACAGGTCGAGATCGTACGGTCTGATGATGCGGTGCAGGGATCCGAACGAATGTTCGCCCAGCGCGTCGGTGCATTCCATGCCGACCTCCAACGGCAGGCTGTCATTCCTGTCCGTGCCGGTCGTTTCGAAGTCGAGCCAGAGCAGCGCCTCCGGCTTCACGTTCCGGTCTTTGTCCTGTTTCTTCATGATTCTTCCTTCCAAGTGCTTTGCCATTCGATGATTTCGATTTGCGTGAGCCGTTGCGCCGTGCCGTCATCCAACAGCCACCACCAGTCGCCGTTCCAGTCGCGTATCGGCACGCTGAGCGGAGCACGCCAGCTCGGGATGATGTAGCCGAACCGTTCCGCCTCCGCCGGATGCGCGTGCGCCCAACCATGACAGCCGGTCGTGCCGGAACCGCACAGTTCGACGATGTTGCACGGCAGATCACGCACGGCGGGATCGGCACGACGGCGCAACTGCCGGTGATGGCCGCTCCTGCCCGGCCAGACACTCGGGTCGTGCAGGTTGCGTCCGCAGCGAAGGCAATGCCAACCCTGACGTTGCAAGGCGACGCGTTTCGATTCCTGGAATTGCCGGTCGCTCATCGTCGCTCCCTTCCGAGCTGGTCGAGCAGGCTGATGCAGGTCGAGCAGTCGCGTTTGATATCGCGGATGCGGTCAAGGTCCATATCGGCGAGCGCCGGACCTTTGAGCGCGTCGAGTTCCAATCGGTCGGCGGCTTGGATGGCCGAGGTGAGGATGCCGGCCATGTGTGCGATGGTCATGGCGTTCATGCCGCCGCCTCCTGTTCGAACAATTGTTCGGCCAATACGCCGCCGGGCACGTTCGCGAGCTGACGGCGCAGCATGTCCGGGTCCACGCCCTGGTTGAGCAGGTCCGCGACCTTGCATGCGAGCTCCATGTACGTGTCCGTGCCCTCGCAGGCTATCGGGCCGAGTACGCGTTTGACCTCTTCGCTGCCCCACGTGAACCGTCGGCGAGCGTTGGAATCTTTTGGTGTGGCGAATCCGCGTTCCTTGCCTTTGACGAGCCAGTTGCGGAATTTCGCGTTCCAGTCGGCCGAGCGGGCTGCCGAGTCGAGGGCCCGGTCGCGGAATTTCCCGGCTTCGATGTCGCAGTCGATGCCTAGCCGGTCGGCGAGCGCCCGGTGTTCCTCGGTGGGTTTCCAGTCGGCTGGTATTGTGATTTGTTTTCTCGCGCGCGCGTTACTCTCTCTAGGTTCTATATATGGTTCTTCCTTATATAGGTTCTGTGCGCAGTCATGTTGCGCCCCTGATTGCGCCCCTAGCGACGTTTTTTTGCGCCCCTGATTGCGCCCCTCCAACTTGTTTAGGGGCGCAGTGGTCTGCGCCTCTTGCGGCGGCTGTTTCAGGGGCGTAGTTTTTGCGCCCCTGAAATTCTTCATCGTGAGGTCCCAGACGATCGGACGGTATTTGCCGAGATGCTCGGTGATCCGCTGGTCTCCCCTTCGGATCAGTCCGGCCGTCTCCAGATCGTGCAGGCCGTTCTGGATGGTGCGCCGGCTGTATCCGGTCAGGGCCACGATGCGCTTCTGGCTTGGGAAAGCTCCCTTGCCTTGCGTGTCAGCGTGGTCGGCGAGCAGGAGCAGGATGCGCAGCAAAGCTCCTTTGACCATTTCGGCGGGCACGTCGTACATGGCCCACTCCAATGCCTTCATACTCATGATTCCTGCTCCTTTTCGGCCATAGCGCCCTTAAGTGCCTCGCGTTCCTCGGCACTGGGCTGGTATCCGAGGTGTTCCAATGCGCCGTACCAGACGCACATCTCATCAACGCCGCGCATGGTGCGCCACGAGCGCCAGTCGGCGTTGTCCTCCTGGCGTGCGGCCAGCACGTCGAGGATCCGCAGCGGCCTGTCCCTCAACACCATGCGGATCTGGTCGAGGTTCTCCTTGCATTCCAACGACCAGTGGTCGTCGTCATGCTCAGTGATTGGCAGATTCCATCCAAAACCGATGAGCGCCTCCACGACACCCTCGCCATGGCTTGGCTGGCTCACGAACATCGAATGCCAGCCGACCGTCTCAGCGAGCGCGAGTTCGCAGATTCCCGCCACTGTCTGTTCGCGGGTGAGCGTGTGGAGGTTGGTTCGTATCCATGCGAAACGCGTGTCCCTCGCGATCGCCTCGAAGTCCCTGGCCTTGCGGTCGAGTTCCTTCCCCCGTGCCATGATGGCCTGGCGTTCGGTTTTCGCGTTCTTCTCCCTTTCGAGCTGGTCGAGTGGAATCGGCGCGTACAGGCAGTAGCCGCCATGGTCGTTCTTGAAGACGTGGAATTCCGACCACCCGTCCTCGCTCGTGAACTGCTTCCAGAACGGATCCCGAGTGGAGGAAATGATGTTATGCCGCCTGTAGCCGCGCGGTTCGAACGTCCAATAGTTCTTCCCGTCCGGGAAGGACTCGACCCTGACGCCGGCCTTCGCGAGCGCCTTGTCGGCCTCACCGCACCATTTCGTCTTGTCGCGTTCTCTGACGAGCCTTTGGTACGTCCATTCGAAGTCGGTGGACCGTGCGAGCTCGCGTTGCATGTCGGGGTCGGATTCGAATTCGGCGAGCTTGTCCAACTGGTCGAGCGACAGTTGGCTGAAGTCGGAGGCCATGTCGCGCGTCTCCTGCGGGATTCTGGCTATCTTCAACCGTCTGCGGACGAACCGGTCGCTGCGTCCCGTCTTCTCGGCCATCTCCTTGACCCGCACGCCCAGGTCGAGAAGCCCTTGGTAGCCGTCGGCCTCCTCCACTGGAGTCAGGTCGGAGCGTTGCGTGTTCTCCACGAGCATGATTTCCTGTTCGCGGCGCGCGTCCATCTCCTCGACGATCGCGGGCACGGTCGAGAGTCCCGCCTGTCTGGCCGCGGCGAGCCTGCGGTGGCCGATCACGACCCGGTACTGCTTGTGTCCGTCGATGTCCGTCTCGCCTGTCGGCGTGACCAGCAAAGGCTGTTTGATGCCCTGGCTTCGGATGCTCGACGCCAGTTCTTCCACGTCGCCGATCTGCTTGCGTGGATTATGCGGGTTGGCATGCAGGTCGTCCACCTGCAGATTCTCTATGGTGATGCCCATAATCCATTCCTTTCATCAGAATTCCGGTTCGGATTCCGGCTTGCCGAAATCACCGAACGATGCCGATTTGTCCTGTGGCTGACCCCACGGGTCGGACGGCGGAAGCGAGGTGCCGGCAGCGGTGGCCCCGCACGTATAGCCCGCCGGAGCGGAGGACGGATTGCCATACGCTCCAGCCGTGCCACGCTGCGCCTTGGCCACCTGCGCGGTCGCATAGCGCAAGCTCGGCCCGATCTCGTCCACCTGCAATTCCATGGAAGAACGCTTCTGATGCTGCTCGTCCTCCCACGAATGCTGCGTCAGCCTGCCCTGCGCGATCACACGCATGCCCTTGGCGAGGGAACGGGCGCAATGCTCGGCCAGATCACCCCACACCGTGCAGCGGAGGAACAACGCGTCCCCGTCGACCCACTGATTCAACTGCCTGTCGAACGTGCGAGGAGTGGACGCGATCGTGAACCCAGCCACGCTCCGACCGTTCTTCGTCGACCTCAACTCAGGATCCGCGGTCAGATTGCCCACCACCGCGATGATCGTCTCACCAGCCATCAGAACCTACCTTTCACGGCGAGAGTCTTGATGATGCGGATGGTCTCGCCACCATCCCTGGTCTTCACCATGTGCGACAACTGAGCCTTCGCGCCCTGATGGAAACTGTCACCAGGCATCACCTCCAACACCGGAGACGCCACCTCGGACACGAACCGGCCCACCAGTCCGGTGAACCGCACGCCCAACGATTCGAGGATCTCCAGCTCCTTCCACGCCTCGCTCTCCATCGCCCGACGGCACGCGTCGGCCACCGCCCTGTCGCCACGCGTCATCCCCTTCGTGCCGACGTCCTTGACCGGAGCGTTCGGACTGAAATGCCAATGCGGCAGAATCTCCTTCATCGGTTCCTCCCTTGACCTTGATTGATTGATATGAGCCGGACCGCTGGGCGCCATGACAGCAAAGAAGCACGCCCATCGTTCCCACAACCCCAAGAAAGCTGAACGAAGCGGGGATGCGGGCGGCGTTGACGGTCCGGCCAAGCGCCGGCGGCGGGATTCGAACCCGCAGCGTGACGGCGGAAGACGTGAGAGTGAATGCGTGAAATGCAATGTGAGATGAAGGGCCCCACGCCTCCGCCATCCGTCCTCGTCCTTGTACGCCGGCGGATACGGTCAGACGCCATCCACGTCATCGCGCGGAGCGAACCTGACCGTCAGCCACAGGGCCGTGGCCAGATACACGCCCTCAACCACAAGCGCGCCCGTCAGACCGCCGCCATGCCAGGTGAGCATGAGCGTCACGCTCACGACCAGGCCGACCACGGCCAGCGTGAACTTCAAACGCCTGAGCGTGTAGTTCGGCCTCCCCTTTTCGGACCTGTCCTCGATGCGATAGTCGTTGTCGGTCATCTTGCGCCTCCAATGCTTTGAATGAATGTCCTCGCCTGGTCTTTTCCGATGCTCGCCAGCTCGTGGCTTCCGTCGACGTCGAGCTCCATGAGGCTGGCGCCCTTCCCTGTAACGCGAATCGCGTAGCCGGTCAAGCCGAACATGATTACCGTGTCCCTCGGCGGTGCGGGTGGCATCAGCAGCGTTTCCGCGTCGACAGCCGGCCTGATGACGTCGCCATGGTCGTCGAATTCGTCGAACACGGCCCTCACGCACGCCTTGCGAATGTCGTTCATGCTTACTCCTCCAACGATTTGACGTATCGGCCCATTTCCTCGCGTCTGATGTGACGGCGGGAAGGCGTTCCTCGTTTGCTTGGCGGACGAAACGTGTCTATGTCGCCCTGGTTGACAGCCTGTCGGAGGCCGTCGTAGTCGATCCCGTACAGGCTCGCGGCCTGCGGGATGGTCCATGCGAGCCTGTCCTTCAACGGGATACGGCTCGCATCCTTGAGCTCGTTCTGCAAGACCATCACGCGCCTCCTTTGCGTGTGTGATGCCGGGCGGCGTTAGGAGAACCGCCCGGCCCTCTCCTAAAATCGGTGTCATCCCGCATTTCCGACGTGCGGGCCGAACAGTTAGGAGAAGAATCAATGGATGGATCCGTATTGGCCGCATGGGCCGGTGCCGTGGCCTCGCTGTTTGGCGCCGGATTGACCGTTTGGTGGCCATGGCATAACAGGCCGCAGGCGGACTGGACCCTGCTGGAACACTCGACGAATCCTGAATTACCGATTTCCTCAACGGTGCCCGGATTTTCTGACTGGTTGGAGTCTCGAGACGAGGCCGAGCCGGATTCCGTCTGCTCCGTGTACAATTCCGGTGACGGCGACGCGTACGACGTCTCAATCGAGGGGATTGGATGTAAGGCGTATTTCCTGCTCCTGAGACCCATCGGCGACAACACCGAGTTCATGACTCCGAGCAGCATCGCGCAATTCAAAGCGGCCGACCGCGCGTATATCATCATGCACGCCGATGAGAAAGCCGATGTCATAGCGATACGCCTCCATTGGACGAAGCAGCCGACGCATTTGATGCGCCGCGTGTTCCGTTCCTATTCGATTCATGGGTCGCTCCCGGAACAGCCGCGTCATCCGATACCGGAAAAGAGACGACATTTGCCAACTCTGACGAGATACCGGTTCGAACATTCGAGACTGGGACTATGGTTATTTGCACATCCCCGACTGCATCCGCTTTCCCGGACTCTTGGCACTCCCCCAACGACAGGATCCAACCGATCGGATCAAGATCAACGAGAATCCGAAGCAAAGCCAGGGAAAGACTGAACAAGCCAGCAGTAAGCGATATGCATGCCGGCAGCCATGTCTCACCCATCACGCACCCACCTCTTCCTCGTATTCGGCCGTGCACTGGTACAGGTGTTGCGCGAAATAGGCGATCATCTGCTCCTTCGGATACATGACGATCCGTCCCACCTTCACGAACTTCGGGCCGATGCCCGCGCTACGCCAGTACGCCAGGGTGCCTTCCTTGATGCCGCAGTTGTCCGCGATGTCCTTCGTTGTGTTCATCGGCTTCAACGCCGCCGCCAATGCGGCGAACACCTCTTTGTCATCCATCACGCGCCTCCTTTGCGTGTGTAATGCCGGGCGGCGTTAGGAGAACCGCCCAGCCCCCTCCTAAAATCGGTGTCATCCCGCATATGCGACGTGCGGGCCGAACAGTTAGGAGAAGAATCAATGAACCCAGCCGAGTACATGCTGCAGTTCTTCAAGATCGAGGAAAGGGACGATGGATTCGACGATGGGATATCCACATCGTTCAGCAGGATGCATGACGCCGAAACGTGCTTGGACAATCTGATCAAGATGAATGTCAGACGGTTGGGCACGACGAAAAGCGTCATGCCGCAGATATGGCAGAAACTGTGGGAGTCGTACACAAATTCTTCGGGAAACGGATACTGGGTCGGTTTCTCGACTTCCCAGCAACGGGATGTCCCTCTGGATGCGGCCGAGGCGCAGGCATTGGAGATCATCGCCGACAAATCGCCATCGCTACCGATCTCCATCGCCGAAGAGGAACGCAAGACAATCTCCGAGTTCCTGGACGAGGCGTTGAAGGCGGTCCGAGAGGACGACAGTCTGCCGACATCGCTGCGAGTGTACGTACTGGACCTCATCTCCGAAGCGAGACGCAACCTCGACGAATACGCGGCCGGGAAAGAGTTCGACCTGAAGGTCTCCCTGCAGGCCCTGTTCGGAGTGCTGTACATGGCGGAATCGCAAACCGGGAAGCCCACTGTATGGGAGAACCTGAAGAGCAAGATAGCGAAACCGTTCATTTCAGCGCTTCTTTCCGAGGGTGCCCGTCAGCTTGTCGCGTCCGGGGCATCTTTCCTTCAGCTTCCCGGGTGACTTCCGACGGCTTGCAGAACACCAAGCAGCCCTCGTAGAGCCGCTTGCGTGCGAGAAACCTGTTGGATGCCTGCGAGGCGACCATCAGCATCGCGAATCCGAAAAGGATCTCCCAACGTTCCATCCGGCGGAGGCCGGCAATCAGGCAGACCGCTCCGACACCCATGTAGATCAGCGCGAACAGCGCCTCGAACGGATTCGGCTTGTCGACGCGGCACGGCACAAGAGAGTTATCGATCGGCATCACGCACCCGCTTCCTGTGTTGGTTTCGCGAGGAACAGTTTGGCGAAATACGTCTGTCCCTTGCCGGTCATCTTCGGCGTCTTGTTGATCGTGGTGTGCCCGTCCGAGTGGCTGATGGTCGTCTCCTTGATCTCGAACAGGTGAAGGTCCATCGCCTTCTGTGTGGGCATGTTCCAACTGGAGCCCTTGGCCTTGATGAGCCATCCATGCTCGCGGAGCCAGGCGAACAGGCGCCGTGGGCCGATGTCGATGCCGTTGCTTTTCAGGATCTTCGCGAAATCGCCCACAAGGATGGACGTCCTCGCGGTTTCGACCGCGTTGGCGAACAGGACCTTGCCTTCCTGGGCTTTGAGCTGTTTGGCTTGTTCGTCGACCTTGGATTGCAGCCATCGCATGCTGGCCAACGCCATCTGTTCCGGTGTCATCCGTTCCTGGCCGGCCATATAGCCGCCGTGCTTGCGGATGGACGGCAGCACCTCATGCGTCACCCAACGCTGGAACTCCTTGGCCTCCGGCTTCCGAGACTTCATCACAAGACGGTAAAGACCAGGCTCGGAGATGATGAGCGGAGCTTTACCGCCATTCTGAGCAATGTGGATACTATCCACATTGGTGATTTCATCAGACTCAAGAATCTTGTGTAAGTCCCTTGTGTCTGTCCCGAGGATGGCGCATACGTCCTTGGCGACGAACCAGGGCTCCCCCGCCTCATCGGTCAAGGTGCGCAATGCCGCGCCCCTGAAGTCGAACTTCCGGATTTCGTTGTTCATCAGATTCTCCTTAGAATCGTTCTCATGTTTTCTTCCGTTGGAATTGGTGATTGGGCGACTTGGGCGTCGGCGGTCATCGCCGTCGTATCCGCTGTCGTGAGCGTGTGGTGGCCGCACCGCAACCGGCGGCAGGCAGGATGGTTCGTCCTTGACTATGACAATGTCGTGCAGGGCATGCTCATGCATGGATTGGAATCGTGGACGCCTCATAACGGCCGTGGTACCCCGGATAGGCTTTTCAGCGTTCTCAACGACGGGGACGGCGATGGATTCAACGTGTCGTTCACTGTTGATGGTGGAGAAGCTGCAATCGTTACCGTCCAGGACAACGGAATCAACCGCGCCGCCGTGGAACCTTCGAACGTTCATGTCGTCGCTCCCGGCGAGACGGTTCTGGTTGCGGTATGGATGGATTCCGATGACGTGGCTCTCGTGATCCACTGGACGCTCCAGCCAACGCGTCTGGGCAGGCGTGTGTACCGTCGCATCCGCGTACAGGGGAAGATCGACCGTCAGCCTTGGAAGCCCCTGCCGGAGCCGGAGCATGATCGCGGCATGAATCTGACCTTGTATCGGCTGACGCATTTCCGCGAGACCCGACTTGCACATAGGCTTTCCCGATTGAAGCGGAACGCGATCTCGTTCCTGCGACGGAATCGATGACCGACAAAATCAGTTCGACCACTGCCACGATGTCGGTCACAGCAGTAATGGCCATCAGAATGATGCTCCTTACAATTCCTCCATGCCCGTAAGCCATTGGCCACCCGAAGAACAGGAAGCCACATGCAACCGTGAAGAACGGCATCAGAAGCAATTCAGCCACTTCCCCGCCAGCGCAGAGCAACACATCGAGCAGGATGCTCATGCCGATCAGGATGGAAATGACGACCAGTGAGCAGATGCATAGTCCGAAAGCCAGATTCGCAATCATGTTTTTTCCTTCAGAGCCTGCGCGGACACGAGATTCACGAGGTTGAGCAGATCATGCGCATCACAGTGGAAGCTCAACCCGTACGATGTGCCGAGTTGAATGGTCAGCAGGAACCTGCCGTCACCGAACGCCGGGGTGACCTTGAATCGCGGGTGCCAATCCTCGGAACCGCCCAGCAGCATGTCCTGCGGATGGTCGAACACCGGCTGCTCCTCCCAGGCGGCCAGTTCCTCGCGGATAACCTCCCTTATCGCGCCCAGCATCGCCGGGTGCAGGCGTTCGAATTCCTCAACGGAAATCGGATTCGTGGATTCATCCGGTGTCTCGGCCGGAATGTTGATGCTCATTTCAGATTCTCCTTTCGATTCATTCGTCGGCGAGCGCGGCTCACGGCTTGATCTGTTTGATGCCGTCGATTGGTTGCAGGAGCTTGATCATGAGCTGGTAGAGGCTCATGCCGAGCATCGTCGCCGTCTTTTCGAGTTGCTCGGTATCGAATGCTCCTTTGCCTCGCAGTCGTTCGCTGACGGTTTTCTCGCTCATGCCGAGTTCCTTGGCGAGCGCGGCCTGTGTCTTGCGGTGCCGTGCGAGCTCGCCGCTGAGATTCCTTGCGATGGTTTCCGTCTCACTCATCTGTCTTGCCGCTCCTTTCTTTGTTCATTGCCTTGCGGTAATTCTTACCGTACTTAATTGAGTAAGTTTATTGTTACTCAATTGAGTATTCTTTACAAATCCTTCTCAATTGGGTACCATGTTGGGCATGGGAAGCATTGCCAGAAATGAAGTCACCGAAGACAGCAAGAGAATCATCGACATATGTCGAGATCTCGTTAAACGAAGCGGAATAACAAATGCCGAGTTCTACAAAAAGAGCGGTATGAGAAACAACTACTGGCACGTAAGGCTCCGATATGAAGCGCCGCTCACAACGTCCGACGTGGAGCACATCGCCTTCACATTCGGGCTCACCAGCCTCGACATCTACTCCCGCGCCCTGGGCAGCGATGCCACACGAGCCTACGAGGCCCGCGAGCGCCTTCCCTCCCCTTCCCCTTCTTCCGTTCCGGCCTGCCCGAGACCGGACGCCGACGACGATGTGGCGGCGGCGATCCGCGACCACGAACGATACGGCCTCGCCGCCAACACCGACGGAAACCGCGACGTCGAGGCCGAGACCCCCGACTGGTGACGGACGCTTTTAGACGCGTTTAGATTCGTTTAGATTCGTTTAGATTCGTTTAGATTCGTTTAGACGTGTCGGAATCCTTCAGAAAGCGGGTCGCCCGGCAGGTGATGCGACAGGCTCGTTTTTGGTTAACGCAATTATTCCGTTAACTAAAATATCGAGAATGTTAGCGTTTCAAATATGTCAATCATGTAAGGTTGAGCCATGCTTAGAGAATCATTCACCGAAAAGAAGACCGGAACACTACAGAAGCTCACCGGCGAATACCAAAGCCGCTACGGGCTCATCCACTACGAGACCTACTCGTTCACGCCCGACCCGCTCGGCGACGAATACCCGGAACTCTCCCAAAAGGCCGTCGGAGCCATCACACGCGCGAGCATGGCATTGGCGCGCCTCAGCGAACTCGGCGACGGAATACCAAACCCCGACCTCCTGAGACGCCCCACCATGCGCCGCGAAGCCCAAAGCACCAGCGCCCTCGAAGGCACGTACGAACGCATCGAGACCGTCCTCGCCCAGGACTACGAGCCCGGAGGCGACAAGACCGGCTGGAACGAATCGCTCGTCGAAGTGTTCAACTACCTCGACGCCGCCGACCACGGCATCAGAAGCGTGCGCGAGGGACGCCCCATCGGAATCGGCCTCGCACGCGAACTCCAACGCCTCCTCGTAGCCGACACCAAATCCGACGGCCCGCAGGCCGGCGAGATCCGCAACAGCCAGGTGTTCATCGGATCGCCCACCCGCAGGATCGAGGACGCACGCTTCGTGCCCATGCCTCCCGGACAGGACCTCGACATCGCGGTGCGGGCGCTGATGGACTGGTGGAACAGCCGCAACGAGCCCGGGCTCGCGGTGCTCGACATGGCCATGTTCCACTACCAGTTCGAGACCATGCACCCATTCACGGACGGCAACGGACGCATCGGCAGGCTCCTCATACTCCTGCAGATGATGTCCCGCGGACTGCTGTCGCAACCGCTGCTGTCCGTGTCGCCATGGTTCGAGCAGCGCCGCCCCGACTACCAGGACAGGCTCCTGGAGGTGTCCACGCGCGGCGACTGGGAGGGATGGCTGCTGTTCTTCTGCCAGGGCATCGAGGAATCATGCGAGGACGCGCTGCTGAGGGTCAAGCGTCTCAACAACCTGCGCGACAGGTACAGGAGGCTCGTGGCCGACCACAGATACGGGGCCACCACGATGAACGCGGCCATGACGTTCATCGGCCAGCCGTATACGACCGCCCCAATCCTAAGCCGTGCCGTCGGGAAGAGCTATACCGCGACGCGCAGAGCCCTCGCCAACCTCGAATCGCTCGGCATCGTCAAGGCCGTCAAGGGCGGAAACTCCATCGGATACATGGCGGAGGACGTGATGCTCGCCGTCAGCGCCAGCGCCGGCCACGCGGTCGCCCCGGAC